>Ga0101944_10002572_pt1 | contig 28713 bp, 14 predicted proteins | sample DewCreD2012metaG_FD_75245 | JGI IMG/M metagenome (GOLD analysis project Ga0101944, IMG submission 75245) | Hot spring sediment bacterial and archeal communities from British Columbia, Canada, to study Microbial Dark Matter (Phase II) - Dewar... ... | reverse complement strand
CTGCTTCATTTTTTTGTGTAAAAGGAATAGATGGATATTCTCTTATATATTTAAGTATCTTTAAAAAATATTCTGCGGGATGGACATCAATTAAATCAGGTTTTATTTTATGAAAATATTCCGGTAGCCAGATGTCGGGAATTTTGTATTTATATTTTTTTTCAGCAAATTTTTCCAGATTGACTGATACTTTTTTAATGAGGGAGTCAAAAGTTTGTAATTTTTTCATAATTATCCTTTAACACTTCCGAGTGTCAGGCCGGATACGAGCCATCGACTTGATAGAAGAAATATTATCACGACCGGTATCATCACAATAATTGATGCTGCACCATAAAGTCCCCATTCAGTAGACATATTCGCTTCAAATGATTTTAGTCCTAATGGTAAAGTCCAGAGTGAACTGTCCTGCAAAATCTGAGCAGCAACGATATATTCCGCCCAGGCTGTCATGAAGGAAAATAATCCCGTTATTACAAGAGCCGGTGCTGCAAGCGGTATCACTACCCGGTAAAATGCCTGAAATTGATTGCAACCATCTATTCTCGCCGCTTCTTCCAGACTTGTGGGTATTGTATCATAATACCCTTTCATCGTCCAGACGCAGAAAGGAAGTGCAGTGGCAGAATATGTTATTATTATTCCAAGATAGGTATTTATTAACCCTAAATATATCAACATTAAATATAAAGGTAAAAGTAACATTGTTGCAGGGAACATTTGTGTCACGAGTAAACTCAATAATCCAATCTTCTTTCCAATAAAGTTAAATCTTGAAAAGGCATAACCTGCCATAGAAGCTAACAAAATTCCTGTAATTGTAACACAAAAAGAAACAAATGCACTATTTCTTAGCCAGAGAAGGAATGGCTGTTCTGTAAAAAGCGAAACATATGATTTCAATGTTGCATTTTCTGGTATAATTTCAAGTGAAGTTGAGAGTAATTTGTCTGATGGACGGAGTGATATCGTTATGACCTGGAGTACAGGATACACAGCGATAATCACGAAAATTAACAAAACTATATGAGTTATTATTCTTATAATTTTTTTCTTTAAATTATTCATAATGTACTTTCTCAATATGCTGCTTCTGTTGCTCTGGATTTTTTCATAAAAATCAGACTGAAAAATAATAAAATGACGAATATAACCATGGAAAGCGCAGCTGCGTAACCGTATCGGTATAAATTAAAAGCCGCTTTGTAAACAAAAGAAACTAGAATGTGTGTTGAGTCGGAAGGCTCTCCGCCGTTACTTACAAGCCATATTATATTTAAATTATTAAATGTCCATACCACACCTAACGTTATTGCAGGAATCATTACTGGTCTAATTAACGGAAGTGTTATGTTTTTCAATTTTTGATACCAGGAGGCGCCATCAATATTTGCCGCTTCATAAAGTTCATCCGGAATACTTTGAAGTGCTCCAAGTGCCACAATCATCATAAAGGGAAATCCTAACCAGACATTAGTAAGTATACATGCTAAAAAAGCTTCGGTTGGATTTTTCAACCATTCTATAGCAGGTAAATTGAGGTATTTCGTTATAATCAAATTTATGGATCCGTATTCATAATTAAACATACCACGCCATGTCAAAGCTACAATATACTGAGGAATCGCCCAGGGCAGGATTAATAAAGTCCGGTATACCGATTTCCCCGCTATTTTTTGATTCAATAAAAGTGCGAGAAATACGCCAATTACTACGTGAAAAAAAACATTTACGAAAGTCCATATAATTGTTTTAATAAAAATACCATAAAAACCTGGTTGTGTCGGTTCAGTAAAAACTTTAATATACTGTTGAAATCCAATCAATTTCCAGTCGGTTATGTGTCGTAAGTTCATGTTTGAGAAAGATATTACCAGATTGTAAATGAAGGGATAAAAAACCACACCGATAAGTATAAGAAATGCAGGTGCGGTGAAAGTAAATATTAATATATTTTTATAAAAGCGGTTCATTTAAGGGGTTATTAGTTGTTGAGCTTAGAGCTTTGTGGATTTTTATATATTTTGTTCATTCGTTCATTTCATTTATTTTTCTTATTGCTAATATTTGCATATCCTTTGCGGCCTGTTCAGGAGATTTGGCTCCGCCCAGAACAGCCTGATAATTCGGTCTCATTGCATCCCAGATAGCCCTCAATTCGGGGTCAACGGGCATCATCCTTCCATGTTCTATTTGGAGTTTTGAGTTCCGTAAAATTTCATTATTGATTATTGATGGATGTTCGTAAAGTATATTCAATGTGGGCATGGTATTCAATTCCAGAGCAGTCTCAAGTTGATTTTCTTCTGATAGAAGAAACTTTAATAAATCAACCACTTTATTTATTTTATCATTACTTACATTAATATTAATCGAATATCCTTTAGGAGATATCATTGGTGAACACCATAAACCGGTGCTGGTTATTCTGGGTAATGGAGATACACCTACATCAACACCTGCTTTTTGGTAACCAGCCCATGACCAATCTCCATTAATAATCATTGCAGATTTTCCGTCTTTAAATAGGGCATCAGCAATGTTATAATCTGCCTCACGAGGGATAATTTTGTGCAGATCTCTTAAATCACGAATAAATTTTAAACCTTCGATCACTTCCCTGTTATCTAAAGTCGGATTTCCATTTTCGTCCATTACCCAACCACCAAAACCTGTCATAAATGGAATGAAGAAAAATGGTTCTGTATAATTCCAGACAAGTCCATATTGATCTATTTTACCGTCATTATCCTTATCTACGGTCAATTTTTTTCCTACTTCTATCAGTTCTATATCTGTTTGAGGTGGTTTTTGCAATAATGATTTATTGTAAACTAACATCAGGTGATTACCAAGCTTATCCGCAATCTGGTATAATGAACCTTTAAACCACGTTAAGCCTTTTGGGTTAAACATTGAAATATATGTGCTATCAAATATCTTTTCAAGTGGTTTGATAATATTCATCACCTGAAAAGGACCGATTTGATCAGATGGTCCATAAATTAGATCCGGCCCCTGCCCCGCAATTGTTGCTATAATGAAACCTGACCTTAACTCCTCTGTTTCCTTATAAATTGCCTCAACGCTTATACCCTGATGTATATTCATGTACTTTCTTATCTGTTTTTCGAGTATCAGCCTTTCATCTACCCGCATTTGATGCCATATCACGATACGATCAGGATTAGATGGTTGTTTACAAGAATTAAATAACGGTAAAAATGATATTATTAAAATTGATAAAATAGCAAAAAGTATGATTTTAAAATTTAAAACTATTTTTAAATATTTAGTTAATGTAATCATGGATAACTATTTAATTAATAACATCTTATTAACTTTCATATAATCTTCTACTTGCATCTTGTAAAAATAGATTCCACTTGAAAAATTATTACCATTGAATATTGTTTCGTATGTACCTGGTTGAAATTCAGAATTGACGAGAACATCGACTTCCCTTCCAAGAATATCAAAAATGCTGATATTTACCCATGATCGTTTTGGTATAGTATATTTAATTCTTGTTACCGGATTAAATGGATTTGGATAATTTTGCCAGAGGTAATAATCGGAAATGTTTTGATTATTTGCACTGACACTCAAAATATTTTCTATTAATAGCGAATCTGGTGTTAAAGAAACTGTGAATATTGCTGTGCCGTATGGGTTCAGATTAATCAAAACTGAATCCAGATCACTTCCGTAAACTTCAAAACGTATTCCATTATATAGATCGTTTAAAAAATATAATCCTGCTGGTTCTATTCCATTGCTGAATTTGCATATACCAGGTGAAGTAAGGTCAAGATAGGTGTTTTGTACACTATCCGATATATTTATTACGGTAAGGCCGCTTTGGTTTTCATATGGACGAGCAAATGCATAGACATAGGGATTGGTTGAAGCCACCCTTATAAAATCTGAAGAATCGGCAGAAGTTATGTAACCATCCTTATTAGTATCCCGTTTATGTTGAGTGAATGCAGAAAATTGTCCTCGTATATTTGCCAACTTCTGATAATGTGGAATCAGTACATTTTTTCCCTGGAAGTCCCAATTAATTATGCTTCTATTTCTTGCTATTTTATCGCCGGATATCCCGTACCCCCAGCCAATCTCCTGCCCATTCCACAACATTGGAACGCCCGGAGCAGTAAAAATGACACTTGATACAGGCATTGTTTTTTGAAATGCCTTTATCGGATTGCTATCATAGTAGGTGGAAGGTGAAGGATTTGTATAAAATATTCTATCTTCATCTTGTGATTCCATAAATCTCATATAGAGTGAATTTTCTCCTGGATAATAGCCTTCGTTATTCAGATTATTATGTAAAAGTGTGATAGCGGCCGGTGTAAAGCCAAAATTTACAATGGAACTTCCATACAATTTAAAATCATACGCGGCATCTACGCCACCTCGAACGTCAATGAATGCATAATCCGAGTAAATTGTCTCTGATCCTACACCTGTCCCTTCATCTTCTGCGAGTAAGAGTATATCAGGTTTCACATGTTTGAGTGCCTGTCTTACCGGCTGTCCCATATATCTCTCGCCATACCGTCTATGCGGCCCCCAATATACATCAAATCGAAAGCCATCTACATTAAAAACTTTTACCCAATATAGATAAACATTGATCATTTCAGTCTGAGCATCTAGATCAGTCCAATTATAATTAAGCAGTTGCTCGCTAAAACCGCCATAATACCAGAATGAATCTGCATCGAATGATTGTCCCAATCCGTTATCATTATGTGGTATGTTTTCATGCTGGTACCAATTCCAGTAAGGAGAATTTTTCTTATAAGTATGAGCATCTACAGACCAGGGGTGTGATCTACCCGTATGGTTGGGGGTTATATCCAGAATTACTTTTATTCCGAGTTCATGTGCGGTTGTGATAAAGTTCTGAAGATCCTGATTTGTACCATATTCAGGAGCGACGTTATAAAAATCCACGATATTGTAGCCTATACCATATCCATTATCAATCGGGTATGCGTTTTTCATCACCGGTGTCAGCCAGATAACATTAAAACCCAGTTTTTTAATATAGTCCAATCGAGCTGTTGCAGCATTGATTGTACCTGATTGACTGAATGCTTTCGGGAAAAGAAAATATATGCGTGCTTTTCGAGCCCATTCTGGATTTGAAGATATTGTCGGTATTTTTACTTTCCCATCTTTTTCTATAATAAAATAATTTCGTGTTGTGTCTGAATTCCCCTGCGGATCTGTAACAATTAATGTGAGATAATATTCTCCTGGTAAGTTTGGTTTTGTTATTGTGACGATTTTATTCGTTGAACCATCAATGTTATTTATATATTGGGGATTATTTATATCCTGATTCCAGAGAAAAATCAGAGAATCTGTCTGCATTGTATCCGGATCAGTACTTTTATCGGCTTTACAGTTAATCTGATTAGATGCAATTGAAAAATTTATTAATGCATATGGAGCATGGTTTACGAGTCGATTGATTATAATCGGTGATGATACTTTTACAACTCCTTCCGAATCAGCAACAGCCACAAAGCTATTTATACCTTCAACCAGTGGAGCATTTAGATAAAAATGTTTTTCCGAAGCAGAAACTTTAAATGTATCGATTAAATTGTGAACTACTATGACGCTGTCTATATTTTCATCATCAACAATACCATATATTGGCCAGGAAGATTTCCAGGTATCAAATGGAAATCGGTTGGTAAGTTGAATAAATCCACCCTGGGTGGTAAAATTAACTGTGTCTGAATTTGTTCCGGCATTAAGTATGATTCTATGCAAACCGTTTGGCAGCGGTTCGGGTGGAATAAATAACAATTGTCGGGAATTAAAATTATAATTTTTACCTATTCCTGTATAAAGTGTATCATCTATAATGAGGCTTAACGTTGATGTATCAACTTCACTGCCCACTTTTGGAAATATATATGCAGATATTGTGGGAAGAGATGTATTAACAATCGGATTTCTTTGATTTGGAAGAAAATGATAAATAGTCGGATCTTTTACATAAATAATGGAATTTTGATAAGCATCTTGATTTACATGATGATTGAGCGGATCATTGGGCCATATAGTTTCACCATTATAAAATTTGTACAGATATGTACCAATCTGCAGACGTGCAGTTCGTGTCCATAGATCAGATGATATTTTTGTCATTGGCCAGGCAGATTGATTCCAGTTATTAAATGTTCCCGGTACTGTTGGTATATTCGATCCCGTATAATTGTACCTGAAAATTACATCAACACTATCAGCAGCAATTGATAGTTGAGTAATTAATATTAAAAATATTATTATTTTATTCATCATTATTCTGTAATTTTTCCTATAAAGATCATTCCTGATTGTGGAGCAATTCTGAGGCTGTCATTTTTTAATTCATTCATTGAATATGTTTTGCCGTTTAACAATTCTTCATAATATTTAACATTTTTATTCATTATTGAATATGGAACTGAAACCGAATCGATATTTGTGTTAATAAAAATTACTGCTTCATTATTTTGATACTTTCTGACAAAACCGTACAACTGCAAAGAATCGTCAGCAATTAGACTCTCTATACTTCCCTTTCTAAATATATCATTATTATTACGTATCTGTATTAATTTTCTAAACCAGTTCCAGAGTCCCATGTTCCATTTGCTTTTATCCCATTTCATTGTCCTTCTGCATTCAGGATCTTTACCGCCTGTCATACCGATTTCATCTCCATAATATATCATTGGAGATCCGACATACGTCATTTGCATAAGAACTGCAAGTTTGAGTTTATTTGTATCATTTTCAGATAAAGTTAAAAAGCGTTCGGTATCATGACTGCTAATGAGGTTCTGCAGCGCAAAATTTACTTCCTCTTTATAAGTTGATCTAATTTCAGTCAATATTGAATCAAATTGTGATGCAGATTTATTTTTCAGCGCAATAAAACCGACACAAGCACCTCTGAATCTATAATTCATAACCGCATCGAACTGATCTCCCTGAAGCCATGGTATGGCGTCATTCCATATTTCTCCGATGATCAAGGCTTCGAGATTTGTTTGTTTAATTAAAATTCTCCAGTCTTTCCAGAACTGATGTGACATTTCATTTGGTACATCCAACCGCCATCCATCAATTCCTTTTTCCGTCCAATATTTACTAACATCGAAAAGATATTTTTTTACTTCCTGGTTGTCGGCCATTAACTTAGGTAATTCGCCGATTCCCCACCATGCTTCATAATTTGGTTTTTCTGGAGGAAGTTTTACCGGAAAACTATGAATTGAGTACCAGTTTACATATTTGGATTTTTCACCTTTTTCTACAATATCTTTAAATGCAAAAAATTGAGTCCCGGTATGATTAAACACTCCATCAATTATGACCCGTATATTCCTGTCATGGCATTCTTTCAAAAATTTTAAAAATGTTTCTTCAGTACCGAAATGTCTATCAATTTTTAAATAATCTATTGTATGATATTTATGGTTGGTATTTGATTCAAATATCGGATTAAGGTAAATAGCGTTTATTCCTAATTCAGTAAGATAATCAAGTTTATTAATAATACCCTGAATATCCCCGCCAAAGTAATTTGACTGTGTTGGTTCAGCATCCCATGCCACTTTCCCTTCAGGGTCGTTAGTAGTATCTCCATTAGCAAACCTTTCTGGGAATATTTGATAGAATACCGCATCTTTAGCCCATAACGGGACAAAATTATTTTTATATTGCTTATGAGAATCGCAACCAGTAATAAATATAGTTGCTACGACTGCGATATGCAGTGAAACAGTTCGTATCCACATGCTCCAATAGTATAAAAAAATAAGGCGCCTCTGCAAATAAATTATGCAGTTGGCGCCTTATGAATTATGAAAATATTACTTCAGAAGCATCATTTTCTTTGTGCTTACGAAATCGCCCGCGGTTAATTTGTAGAAATATATTCCGCTTGGTAGTTTCGAAGCATCAAAGGCTGTTGTATAGGTTCCAGCAGGTTGTTTCTCATTGACGAGAATAGCAACTTCCTGACCGAGAACATTATAAATTTTCAGTGTTACAAATGACTCTTCCGGTAATTCGTACTCGATCTTTGTTGAGGGATTGAAGGGATTCGGGTAATTTTGTGATAATGAATACACCGTTGGTATTTGAATATTTTCCTCAACTCCAACTACATTCGACAAATCTGAGACGCCCATTGTTCCAAACGTATCGGTTGCAGTTGCAGATGACATAAATCGTGTCATATTTAAAATATGGTTCTGGGCAAAACCGGCTTCGTTATCATTTCCGCCTTCATTATTCAGTGCGTCACCGTAGTTGATTCCATATTTAAACTGTACATCCAGAACAGTGTATGCAGGGAAAGTAACGACAGCGGTGAATATCTGGTCTCCGCCCTGAACATCACCATGAGTTCCATCGTCATACATCTTATAGAGTCCATGACTTAATGGAATTCCAAGGACACTATCCTCATCGGGCCATCCGCCCTGAGGCCATTGCAAAGGCAGAGCGCTTCCGAAAAGATGGACTGTATTAACGACCGGGAATGGCTGACCGGTAATCGCTGAACGTGCTCCCTCAGTATTTAAAGTAAATGTGATGGTACAGGGTTGGTTCAAGACGGTCTCAAGTGTACCATTATTAAATGAGGCACTATATTCGGCGGTCAGGTTATTAATATCTTCCTGCGTGAAAGTATACACCCGGTTATCCACACTTTCCCAGTTATTATCCGTATACCAGAATTTGAACTGAATTGTTTCACCAACACCTCTTCGAATTGTTGTGGTGGCCTCATATACGTCAGGATCAAGCGGTTGAGGTTGCATGATTGTTACCTTTGACGCCCAACCATTGAAATCACCATTAACTGAAACGGTGTCTGTTGCTGGATCAAATCTTCCTGACAATCGTTCAAGTTCCATATTACACATGAACGTAACAGAGATGTCATATTGAGGAACATAGATACTATCGTTATTAAACCATGCGTAATAGACACTGGGATAGTCCGGCACTACGTAAGATCTATTCGCGACACCTTCCCACATCATGGTTCCAGCGGAGTAATCAAAAAACCTGTACTTAAATTCAATTGTATTACCTGCGCTGTCTACATTCAAAGTTACCGTGTATAATGAATCTAAATCCGGATCACTCATTATTTGAGGACTCCAATCATTAAATGACCCACTGATAAACAGTGTATCGGTCGCGGGATCGAATGCACCTTTCAGCATCTGCACGCTCATATTGCATTGAAACTCAACCGCTACAAGTGTATCAGCATGAACACTTTGAACATAGAGTTCAATTGGTTCAGCATAAGAAATACCTGCGAGGAAGAGAAAAATTAAAGCAGTCAAAAATATTTTCATAACCTTACCCCTCTAAATGTGAATGAATCAGTTTATTATAATATTTTATACTTTTAAAATTTTATTCCTATACCAAAATGCTGCGTATAACTTAATACACCAAAATCCTGATAAGCATAATCAAGATTTGCGTATATACCGGGAGATAATTCATACTTCAGACCAAAACCAAGAGTAATTCCCTCTTCTGTATTGGTTAGAAATGTTGATTTATATCCCGCCCTTATAAACACATTTTCATTAAACGCATATTCACCACCTATGTTTACCGCTTCGGCATTATCATTAGGATGAATTGCGTCAATACCTATAGTCAGACGATTATTCTGAAACACAAAATCTTTTGCAATACCAACCCTGAACACAAGTGGTAAAGCATATGCGTCTGTTTTCAGTTTTGCCAGAATCTGGTCGTTGTTCCCGTTGATATCAGGATTGACATCGTACAATATAAAAAGATCTTTACCGTCAAGTTGCATTTCGGTACCAAAATTTGAAATTGTGGCACCAATTCGCAATCCATAAATATCTGATATGAACAATGTTCCCAGATCAAGAGCAAATGCTTCTGCGGAACAGTTCCAGATCTTCTGACTTATATATTTCGCATTTATACCCAGCGAAAAACGATCGCTTAAATTATACGAATAAGTTAGCGAAATTGCAATATCTTTTGCAGAAAAAAATTCACCAGTCCCATCCTGCTCTGCAAGGGTCGTTACCTCCATTTCACCATAATTCAGATAAATTAGACTTAAACCTGCACTGCCAAACGATCCCATATTTACCAAGACACCAGCCCAGTTGTAAGAAATGTCTGCAAACCACCTGGTATGCGCAAAAAGTGCCCCATTTGCCTCCATTCGAGCAACTCCTGCAGGATTCCAGTAGAGGGCTGTCATATCATTTGCCGTGGCGACGAAAGCCCCTCCCATGGAAATTGCACGCGGTCCGACTCCTATATTTAAAAATGGTGCGGCTGTAGATCCAACTTTTGTTTGCCCGAAACTTACATAACTTAAAAGTATCAATAAAAATATAATTCTTTTCATAAATTTCACTCACCTATTTTATAAGTGCGAATTTTCCAGTTTTTGTACCGATGCCTGGTGCATCTAAAACATAAATATAAACTCCATACGCTGCGTCTAAATTCTCTTCCGTTCTCAAATCCCAAGAAACATCACCATTAAATAAATTTTCCTGATGAAGTGTTTTTACAAGTTCACCGCGTACCGTGAATATTGAAATTTTTGATCCTGGTGGAACTCTTGTGAATCTTATACTCCGCTCTCCCCTTCCGCTGGTCTGTGTGCTTAAAAGTCTCGGTTCGGCCTCATGAGTTACGACATAAGGATTGGGTACGACTTTTATTTTATCAAGTTCTGCTTTTGCTTGCGATACATCAACAGAAGGTCCACGCATTATAAACTGAAAAACATCCTGACTGCTAAATGGTTTTAGAGTTGAAAGTCTCAGAAAACCTTGTGACTCTAACGGTCTATTTGCTGTACTGTAATAAATATTAACTCTCCACGTCCGGTAAATAACGGAGTCTATCAGTTCCTTAAAATAAATATTATGCACTGTACTTACAGTTCCTGTCTTGAAATAAACAAAATCTATATATTGATTCTTTGTTAGATTTTTTATTTTGAAGTTTACAGGTTTTGCTGTAATTATATTTGAAGGAGTACGGGGGTATAATGTATCTGCTATTGAAGTATCAACTGTATCCGGATAGAATTCTATCAGATAATCGTATGGCATTTTGATTCCGTTGTACGTCGATGCAATGCCTGTATCTGCCTGTGTCCATCGAAACGGTGTGAATAAATAAGTTGGTGGTGGTGATGATGATATTTCTATAAAATACGAATTAATCGTGTCTTCTTGAATGATAAAATCATTTAATATCTGCACCTTGAATCCATGTACTATAGGTGTGACACCATAAAATACCGTATCATTCGATATTAATGTATCATAAGTGCCGATGTAAAAATTTGTGTCACTAATAAATGATTTACCATTAACTATTATTTCAACCCCGGATGGAATTGTAATTGAATCTCCAGGCTGAACTAATATTTCATTTTGACTCACCGACGGGATAACTAATGTATCAGGAGTTGATAGATCAACCAGCGACCAATCTTTTGTATAATGCTGAAGTGCTGTATCGCTGAAAATAATATTGTAACGTGTACCATCGCGGATTTCTTTATCATCTATTATTTCGACCCATGCTGTTCCCGTTCCATTAAATGGTTCGACTTTTTCAATATTGGATGCTTGTGCATCTCGATATCCGACCGGTGGACGGCCGGGCGTGATATATCCTGTATTATCATCGGTGATAATCTGTCCGGTATTTGTTATAAAAACATATTTGGAATTTTCTGAGGGGAATATATTGAGATCTGCATCACCTGCATCATAGGCAACAACAGCATAGTAATATCTCTGACCCGGTATAACGCTTGAATCAACAAATTTATTAATAATTCCCGTGTTTGAACCGAGGTAATATGTGGTTCCCCCAACCTGTGTCAGTAAATCAGGAGAAGGGGTAAAAAAGCCTTCAATTGTATCTGCGAGGTCATATTGTGCAATTGGTTTATCGAAAGCAAGTATGCCCAGTGCATCTGTTATGCTCCTCGCATCCTGAAAACCTGCATCTGTAGCACGATAGATTTTATAGCCCTGGAAATCTTTTTTCTTTGTGATAAAATCCCGGGAATTTTCTGTAAGGCTTCCGTTCCAGTATATTGTAGGTCTTCCATCCCTCTCAGTTATCGTAATTTTAGGTTTCCTTGGCGGTTGAGGGAATTTGTAGCCCGCATTATAGATTTGTTGAACTATTTGTTTATTTCTTTTAATATCTTCATATGTCTCACCAAAAAGAAGAGCAACAGAAAATCTTTCGATTTGTTTTGGTCGCATTGGGAAGTAACCAGAAGAATAAATAAAATCACCATCTTGAGGCTGGGATGGGATAATATCAAATCTTCCAGGTGTCATCCTACTCCAGAGTAATTCATCATTGCTCATGTCAGGAGATGCACTGATATTGAAAAAATTGAAACTGGTCAGGCCAATCTGGTCAGATTCATCAGGATCAGTTTTACCAAAATTTGGTTCTCCCTGATCGGGTTTTTGATTTCCTTCTGTTCCATCAGCGTCAGGTCCCATATAACCATCATCATTTGGACCCACCCCATCTGCTCCAACGTCATCATATGCAGGATCCCAATCACCATCCTCATCACCCGACCAATGTGATTTCAATTGCACTGAACCATCGGGAAATTTTACCCAGCTTGTAATTATTTGTCCCGCATCATTATCACGTTTTTCATCGATTAGAGGATCATTGATCCCCTCACCAGTAATGTAATTTTTGTATGCCAGTGTGGGAAATCCTCTACGTTGTCTTGTTTCGTAATGAACTGCCTGATTCTCATCAATCAGCCCATCCAGATCGTTATCAATACCATCGTAGGCAGAACTGTGTGGTACAGATACACCATTTACAATCTGAGCTATATGTCCTTCGCGGAATTTTGTAATCCCTGCAACAATTATGAATCGAACACCAAGAGAATATACAGTATCAATAGGTCCTTGTATAGTGTACAGACTTCTTTCATATGTAGCGGGATCAATTAAAACGATAACTTTGCCAACGGGATAACTGACCGAATCAAAATCCTGCTGTGTAAAATGAGGAGATGATGGATCTTGAGAGTCTCCATCGTTATCAATTCCATCGAATGGATTTCCTGGGGATTCCAGGAATGCGTATGCAACATAACCCACTTTCTGACCTTTATTCCCCTTGTTATCGCTATCCCAGGAATATGTGATATTATCGTTGATATCAAAGAAACCCAGATCATCCTGACTATCACCGTCGCCACCGGCGAGTGTACCAACCACTGTTCCAAAAACTGATTTTCGATAAGTTGTTGTGCCTTCGTTTTGAATGTCATATAGCCAGAATATAGCATCTTCTGCAAGGAAACTTGACCATTGAAAGCCGCGAACGCTCATTTTCAATCCCATTCCGTTCCTGGTTGAATCTGTGCTGTCAGGTTTAAAATAGGAATTAAACTCATCGTCCCACTGATCATCAGCAACGTAATAACTTTCCTGGTCTGCGTTTGTAATTCCGCGACCGAAATATCCGTTCCATTGGGTTTTGCCTTCCATATCCACCCAATCGGGGTGTTCCGGCCAGCCGTTGGGTGGCCAGGTGTTTGGCATATGGCTCATTGCAACTGATGATTGATTTGCATTCAGGTACCCCGGCACCGGGTTCCATCCCCAGAAGTATCCAAATTGAGGATGACGTTCTTCAGATTGGCGATTACGGGGTCCACGTGAAATTGTAACCGAATGCAATGTATCTCCTCTTGACGTGACAAATTCCACGCCTATCATCGGAATAAGATCTCCGATATAGTTAAAACCGGAACCGAGTGGCCATTCTCCACGGATATCCACACCTAAATTAAAACCTGCAATTTGCCCATCATTATAAAAAGATATTCCAACACGATTACCGGTATGGTAGCCGGTTCTGCGTAAAGTTGGATCGGAGCGCTGTGCAATTGCCTGTGAACCAATCAGTCCGTAAAAAAGAACAATAAGAAATAAAAGTTTTTTCATAATTTTCATCATACTCTTTTCTAAAAACTTATTGAAGTACCAATTTCTATTCTCCGTGGTTCAGAGAAAAACCCGGGGTTTGTATAAAGTTGATCAAGTGTATTGTAATACAATTTTGGATTTATATTTTCTGCATCGAGGCGATCGAACGTGAATATTGGATCACCGGAATTACTGTACACAGTCCGGGGATTTTTTGAATCAAGTAAATTAAATACACGCAAAAAGAGTGAAACGTTATAAGATCCTATTTTAAATTCCTTATTAATCTTTGCGTCAATGTTAAATATTGTCGGACGATAAGCACTGTTTCGGGGATATGAATTTTTCTTAACAGAGCTGTTCTTATTAACTGAAGGTGTATATGGTTGCCCAGTTGTATAATTTGCAATTATTGAAAATCCATAATCTCTAGGTTTTGTGTAGGCAACAACAAGATTTATTGAATGTCGTTGGTCCCAATCAAGAGGTGCTATATAAGTTTCCGGGGTTGCACCTCCAAGTATTGCATTTCTTGCATCTGTCGGGTTTGAGGCATTTCCATTTGCGATCGAAAAAGTATAATCAAGATTTGCCGCGAGTCCTCCTGCAAATCTTTTTTCTAATTTCACCACAATACCTTTTGATGATCCAAAATCAGAATTTGCGTATATACTATAACTCCGGTCACCTGTAAAAACTAGTATATCATCTGTTTGTGTGCCAGTTAAGTCGCGGAAATCTTCGAAAAACATCGTAATATCTGCAGCAATATCTTCACTTAACTGCTGTTTGATACCGATTTCCCCTTTGACGGTTTTTTGAGGTTTTAGATTTGCGTTTCCAAAGAGTCCTTGATTACCTGATCCAATGCCAAGTTTAAAATCAGGATTTGTGTACAACAATTCGTAACTGGGTAATTGGAAAAAATGTCCGTAAGAAAAATGAACAACACCGGAAGCGCTGATAGGGAATGCTAATCCCAATCTCGGACTGAGTTGATATTTTACGGACGCCTTCTTGTACCAGTATGCAGCCCTATCATCAATAGTTTTTAATCTTTCTCCCTGTGCAGTGTCCAGGACTCCATTTTTATTGTAATCAAAAAATTGATTTTCCGGTTTCAGGGGTACTCGAATATCAGGATCAGTCGGATCGGATAATATTCGTCCGTCCGGATCAAATGCATCAAATCTTAATCCTACATTGAATATCAGAAAATTTGTTTCAAATTTAGATTGGAAATATAAAGCCGTTTCAAGCGGCTTGTGCAGGTATTCATCATAGTCCTGTGATGTCGGTAAAGGTATTGCCACATTGAAAGGTGTGACCTTTTGACCAACTTCATCGTAGAGCGGGATTAAAGTAATATTCTGATAAAATAACCTATGCTGTTTTACTTCCCCCCCTGTTTGAAATGAGATTATATTACTCAATTGTGTCGTCCAATCAATTTTTGCACCGAAAGTTCCTGTATTTCGCGTGAATCTGCTCATGTTTGTTCCGCCAACTTCATAACTGTATGGAGGATTTTGCTTTAATTGATTGTCAACATATAAAGTCGGTCTGGCCGGATTTCCTGTATAGATATCTTCATAAAGATAATGTCTATAATCCTTGAATAAATATGACAGACTTAAAGTATAAAAACTTGAATTAGAAACCGCATGATTAAGACTTAGAATATTCGAGTATGTTTTTCGGAATCGTTGAAGGTTGTTATCCGGAGTCAGACGCATGCCATGGTCATAATCTTTATAATTCTGACCATCAAAAATATAATTATAAGATAATTTAATCCCTGCCGATATTTTATAACTTAATTTTCCCTGGAAAAAAAATCTTTCATTTGGATTCATCGATACATATCTTCCATCGCCATTTTGAGAGATAATAAAGTTTGAACCTGCCGAGCCCGATTCTTCCCTTGAAAGATCTGTTGTCAGAAACATACGTTTACCGTAAAGGTAGCCCTCATTATAAAAATATCTTCCGTTTGCATAGAAAGATAATTTATCTTTAATTACAGGGCCGCTCAGATTTCCCTCAAAACTCCTCAAGGTTGACATTGAAAGAGGTGAAATATTCCAGAATATATTTTCCTTGTCAGATAAATATCCACCGGCATACGTCTGGATATTTCCAGACAATTGATTACCTCCATCACGCGTGATAATATTTATTACACCCGACATTGCCTGACCGTATTCTGCATTAAACGCACCGCTAACAACCTGTAATTCCTGTACTGCGTTTGCACCAACCTCTATTGTATTGCTATTATCGTATGCATCCGTCACCGGCACACCGTCAATTTGATATGCAATCTGTCCGGCACGTCCACCGCGCAGGTGCAACTGACCATCTGCAGAGACAGCAATACCTGCCTGTAATTTTATAACGTCTCGAATTTCTGTGACAGCGAGTTCTGAAATAAGTTCCTTTCCGACTATCGCCGTAGAAGCAGTCAGATCCTGTTGTATGATCGGACGTTCTGCCGTTATTACTACCTCCTTCTGCTCGACAACAGTTTCAACAAGTTCAAAATCCTGGCGTGTTGTTAAATCAATTGAAACCTTAATATTATTTACAACAACAGGATTGTACCCCAGAAGTGAGGCTCGTACTGAATATATATTGGGAGGAACATTAATAATGTTATATGTTCCATCTATATTTGTAACTGCGCCGAGGGATGTCCCTACAACTATGACATTTACTCCTACCAGAGGTTCCTTTGAACCTGCATCAATTACTTTACCTGCAATTTTTCCTGTATTCCCGGCATAAGCAGGAACAATTATAAAAATCAGGCATAAAAATAAACTTATAAACTTATTTAACATTAGGATTCACCGATCTTTTTGTATAAACGTTCTTTTTAAATTAACTTTCTGTAAAGTTAATTAAATACGTTAAAGTTCTCATAAAGTTAATATTTATTTTTTAAAAATCAAACATCTCTAATTATATATTTTTCAATAAATAAATCATGACAATTAAAGTTGAGTTTCTTTTAAATACTCTTTATATTATTTAAAATAAGCAATAAAAATGGATTTTTATGGGAAATGTCAGGCTAGAAGGCGTTACAAAAAAATTTGATACTCGTACAATTGTAAATAATGTCAATATAGAAATAAATGATAAGGAATTTGTGGTCCTTGTAGGTCCTTCAGGGTGCGGCAAAACGACAACACTCAGGATGATAGCTGGTCTGGAGGAAATAACAGCGGGTAAGATATACATAGATGATAGATTAGTAAATGATATTCCTCCAAAAGACAGAGATATCGCGATGGTTTTTCAGAATTACGCCTTATATCCTCACATGTCGGTTTACGACAATCTTGCATTTGGTTTAAAAATGAGAAAATACCCGAAAGAAGAAATCAGGGAACGAGTTTACCAGGCGGCAGAAATTTTGGGAATAAAAGAGATGCTTGACAGAAAACCGAAGGCGTTGTCGGGCGGACAAAGACAGCGTGTCGCACTGGGACGGGCAATCGTCCGAAAACCAAAAGTTTTTCTTTTTGACGAACCATTAAGCAACCTCGACGCAAACTTACGTGTACAGATGCGAACTGAAATATCACGACTTCACAAACAAATCGAAACCACAATGATTTATGTAACGCATGATCAAATTGAAGCGATGTCGATGGGTGATAGAATTGTAGTGATGAAGGATGGAATTGTTCAACAGGTAGATACACCGCTTGCTATTTATAATAAACCTGTCAATAAATTTGTTGCAGGATTTATCGGTAGCCCTACAATGAATTTTATTGAGGGAAAAATAATAAGGGATGATAAATTGTATTTTGAATGTACTCAAAATAATATCAGGTTTTCTTTATGTCCTTCTGATGAAGATCGACTCAAAAACAAAGTCAATCATGATGTCATCCTGGGCATCAGACCTGAACATATACTTGCAAAACCTCAAAATGATCAGACTCAGGGATTTTCTGTTTTCGTGCAGGTTACTGAACCGGTTGGTAATGAAATTTTTATTTATTTTACTCTGGGAGATTCCAGTGTGACCTACATTTCTAGAATACCTTCAGATGTATTCCCCCAGCGCGGAAAGCATTTCAATTTGTATTTTGATAATTCAAAGTATCATTTCTTCGATAAATTAAACGGACAGTCAATTTAAAATAATATTGTAAAGTTTTTATCATGCGTTTTTTAAAATTTTATCTGATATTGATTTTTCTTTTTTCCTTTCACTGTACTGGTCTTGGAGGCTGGCATTCGTTAGGTCCTGTAGTTTCTGCTGAGAAAAATCAAAATGAAATTCGTTTTAATGTTCCGCCGGCAATTGTTTCAATTACTGTACTTTCCCAATCAACGATCCGTATTCGAATGTCAAAAGATGGCATTTTTAAAGATGATTTTTCATGGGCGGTCATAAATACAAATCTTGGAGAAAAAGCGTACAGATTTGATGATGAATCCAATTCATATGTAATAAGAACTTCTAAACTAAGGATTAATATTCTAAAAAATCCCTGTCGGATTTATATTTATGATTCATTCGGAAACCTTATCAATAACGACGATTCATTAAAAGGAATGTGCTGGTCAGGGTCAGATATACGGGTATGGAAAAAAATGCCACGGGATGAATATTATTTTGGTTTTGGAGAAAAGGCAGGTTCACTTGAAAAAAAATGGAAATCATTTACAATGTGGAATTCAGATATTCCTGCATATAAAGCAGATACCGATCCTCTCTATAAAACCATACCTTTTTTTTATGGAATAAGGAAAGGCGTTGCATACGGAATATTTTTTGATAATACATATAGAACTTCATTTTCCATGGGGAAAGAAAACGATAATTTATACTCGTTTGGAGCAGTTGATGGTGAAATAAATTATTACTTCATTTACGGACCGGAACCAATTAACGTGATTGAACAATTTTCCAGATTAGTGGGTATGACTCCCCTACCTCCTAAATGGGCTTTAGGTTACCAGCAAAGCAGATGGAGTTATTATCCGGAAAAGCGAGTGCGTGAAATTGCAGAAACATTTCGGGATAAAAATATTCCATGTGATGTTATTTATCTTGATATCCATTATATGGATGGATACAGATGCTTTACATGGGATACAATCCGTTTTCCAGATCCTGAAAGGATGATAAATGACCTGAATAGTATGGGATTTAAAATTGTGCCTATAATTGATCCAGGAATAAAAAAAGAAAAAAATTATTTTGTTTTTGAGGAAGGAATTCTAGGTAATCACTTTGTCCGCGGCTCAGACGGAGAATATTTTGTTGGGAAAGTATGGCCTGGTGATTGTGTATTCCCTGATTTCACAAAAACAAGCACCAGAAAATGGTGGGGTTCTCTTTATAAGGATTTTGTTAAAATTGGTATTGCAGGATTCTGGAATGACATGAATGAACCATCTGTTTTTGACAGTCCAAATAAAACATTTCCGGAAGATGTAATTCATGATGATGAGGGAAGAAAATCAGATCACCGTAAAAACCATAATATTTACGGTATGCAGATGGCAAGGGCAACATATGAGGGTTTATTGGAATTAAATTCTAATATAAGGCCTTTCGTCCTCACACGTGCAAATTATGCAGGTGGGCAGAGATATTCGGCGGTCTGGACCGGCGATAATATTAGTTCGTGGGAGCATCTGGAGATGGCTGTTCCAATGTGTTTAAATCTAAGCATATCCGGACAAAATTTTGTCGGAACAGATATCGGTGGATTTGTTGGAAGTCCTGATGCCGAATTATTCTCTCGATGGCTCCAATTGGGAACATTTACCCCGTTTATGAGAGCACATACTGAATACGGATCAAAAGATCAGGAACCCTGGTCTTATGGCTTCGAACACGAATCAATCAACAGGAAAACTATTGAACTCAGATACAGGTTAATTCCATATATTTACACACAATTCTATCTTGCATCGAAATATGGAACACCAATAGTGCGTCCGCTGTTTTTTGATTTCACTCAAGATGAACAAACATATCACCAGGAAAATATATTCATGTTCGGAAATAATTTACTTATAGCACCCATTTTATGGGCAAACGCAACAAAAAGAAGTATCAGACTCCCAGTCGGACACTGGTACGATTACTGGAGCGGTAATGAATATAATGGCGCAAATAGTGTTGAAATCGATGCTCGTGAGGATAGGATACCGATTTTTGTTAAGGCAGGATCTGTTATTCCGGAGCAATCTGTATTGCAATATATCGGTGAACGTCAGATTGATACACTTATCCTGAAGATTTTTCCAGGAAATAATTTATCATATTTATATGAAGATGATGGATTAACATTTGATTATCAAAATGGAAAATATCTTTTAAGAATATTAAAACTAACTGAAGATAAGAAGCATATTACAATGAGGGCAGAGAAATCTGAAGGATTTTTTACACCTTCCTGGAAGGTGATCAGTTTATACATACATGGATTAAAAGAGAACCCTTCTTCAATTTATCTTGGAAACAAAAAAATAAAATGGAGTTATGACGCGCCGGGTAAATTAGTTAATTTTAGTATTCCCTACCAGAATGATTATTTTGAAATAGACCTGGTCAGATAATATTTTCTGTCATATTCCGTTACCATTCTGTGTGTATTATACACCGGGATTATGGTACGCATGGCTATTCTCATTTTCTCAATCCATTTGTGAGGGATTCCGGATGAATCACGTTGATAAAAGAGTGGAATTACTTCATGCCGGAGAAGGTGATATAATGATTCGGCGTCCAGTGCATCTACCTGCTCGGGAGGGATATCTTTATATTTTCGCTTACCAATTGCCCATCCATTTTTTCCATCATACGCTTCATCCCACCAACCGTCAAGAATGCTCAGGTGGAGTCCGCCATTAATGGTAATTTTCTGTCCACTTGTTCCGCTTGCTTCCAGAGGTGGTCTTGGTGTATTCAACCATACATCACATCCTGATATCAGGTGTCGTGCGACGTTCATATCATAATTTTCTATGAAGACGATTTTACCGAAGAAAGGATGTTTGTGGGTCATATCTATTACACGTTTTAATATTTCCTTTCCTTCAGAATCTCGCGGATGTGCTTTTCCTGCGAAAATCAACTGGACAGGTTTTTGCGGGTCATCGAAAAGTTCCTGTGCTTTTATCAGGTCGGAGAATATTAACAATGCTCGCTTATATGGTGCAAATCTCCGCGCAAATCCGATTGTAAGTGCATCGAAGGAAAGTAGTCTGAATAATGCTTCTTCCCCGCTTTGCCCTCCCAGAATTTTTAATTCCCGGGCTCGTTTTCTGATAAATTCTATCAAACTTCTTCTGAGTTCATATCTTAGCGCCCATAATTCTTCGTCTGATACCACTTTTGGATTGGTCACATGTTTCCAAAATTGCGGATCATTTATCTGTGTTTTCCATTTATGTGAATTGTGTCTTTCCCAAAATTCCCATGATTTATCTATTGTCCAGCTTGTAATATGTACGCCATTTGTGACATGTGATATTGGTACTTTCTTAGGATTTAATGATGGAAATACGTCGCTCCACATTATGCGTGAAACTTCTGCGTGTTTTCTGCTGACGGCATTAGCGGCTCTGGACATTTTTAATCCTAAAACAGTCATAGCAAATTCATTTTTTTCTTCCATTGCATATGTTTGACCCAGGCGCATGAATTCCCTTGTCGACATTTTCATCCAGTCGATATATGGTTTTAATGTAAATTCTATTAAATCACCTGGAAATCTATCGTGTCCGGCTGCAACGGGTGTATGAGTTGTAAATACGCATTTATTGATAACAGCCTGTTTTGCCTTGTTTTTCGGCATCCCCTGTAGAATATTTTCGCGCAGTAATTCTATTGTGAGAAAAGCAGAATGTCCCTCGTTCATATGGTATACCGTTGGGTTTAGATTTATTGCTCGAAGGAAACGGACTCCACCGATACCAAGTACAATTTCCTGGCGGATTCGGGTATTGACATCTCCTCCATATGCAAGCGCGGTCAAGCCACGGTGAGATTCATCGTTTTCTGGCACATCGGTATCAAGGAGATAAATATTGCATCTACCAACATTTATTTTCCATCCCTGGAAATGGACCACTGTATTGCCTATTGTTACGCTGCATATTAATGGTTTTCCATCTTTACCACGCACAAGTTCTACGGGTATATTTGCTGGATCCGTGGTCGGATAATTTTCCTGTTGATTACCATTTGAATCTATATATTGTTGAAAATATCCTTGTTTATAAAAAAGACCTACTCCAACCAACGGCAATCCCAGATCACTTGCTGATTTTACATGATCTCCTGCAAGTACACCAAGTCCGCCAGAATAAAACGGAAGGCATTCATGCAATCCAAATTCTGCACAAAAATATGCAACAAGGGGTGAATTTTTCGAAGATGTACTTGATGACCTTATTTTTCTCTTCATATATTCATCAAAATCATCAAGAACGGCTATCAGTCTTGTTCTAAAATCCTTATCTCCCAGACGAGCGAAAAGTTCGTCGTTTGAGAGTTGTTTTCTCACGGCAACCGGATTATGGTTTGTAGTTTCCCATATTAGTGGAGAGAACTCACGAAATATTTCTTGAGCGCGAGGGTTCCAGCTCCACCATAAATTCATTGCCAGCGCTTCCAGACGAGTTAATATTGATCTTGTCTGAATATCTTTTTCTTTTGTCATATTATTTCAATTATCAGTTAACAAATAATTTTAACTACAGAATATATTTCACCAGAATTACAAAATCAACTTAACTAAACACAAATTTTATTAAAGATTAAAATACATCTTATATTCATACGGATGAGGCATAGTTCCGATGGATTTTATTTCCTGTTCTTTTATTGTAATCCATTGGTCGATGAGTTCATCAGTAAACAAGTTGCCTCTTCGCAGGAACACATTATCATTTTTTAATGCATCAAGTGCTTCAGCGAGGTCACGCGGCAAGAAGTGAATTTGATCCTTTGATTTTTCATCATGTATTTTTTTATCAAATGGACCAAAACCTTCTTTTGTCGGGTCTATTTTATTTACTATGCCGTCAACACCTGCCAGCAGCATTGCAGACAAACAGAGATATGGATTTGCAGTTGCGTCGGGTGGTCTGTATTCGAAACGTGTTTCTGAAGGGTTGTTAATATATTTAGGTATACGGATTGCTGATGATCGATTCCCTCGTCCAAAAGTAAGTGCGACGGGCGCTTCAAAACCGGGAACCAGTCGTTTATAAGAATTAGTGCTTGGATTTGTAAATGCGGAAAGTGCCGCGCCATGTTTCAGGAGTCCGCCTATAAAATACATTCCGATGTCGTTTATATTTCCATAGACCCCTTTTTTATAAAATGCATTTTTTCCGTTTTTTATCAGATAAAGATGTAAATGCAAGCCATTACCAGGCTGCTGATACATGGGCTTGGGCATAAAGGTTAAAAATAAATCCTTTTGTCGGGCAAGATTAAAGAGTGCATATTTTACTAAAACGATATTATCTGCTGTAGAGATAAGATCATAAAAACTGGTTTCAATTTCCTGTTGTGCACGCTCTCCTGTTTCATGATGGTGGTATTTTACATTTATGCCGAATTGCTTGAGAAGATTGCATGCCTCATCTCTAAAATCGTCGTATATATCGAAAGGATTTGCAGCATGGTAAGCATTGCGAAAGAATTCTTCTGCATGTGTAACTTCATAATAAGAGGCAGCGGTTCGGGTATCAAACCGAACTTTTGAAAAAATATAAAACTCAAATTCGGGACCCCATAAAGATTTTTGAATTTTTACTGCATCTTCCATTATTTTTTCTGCCCTGTTTGCAATATAGCGACCATCCTGTGAAAATGGAGATCTTTTATCATCAGTTAGATAAATATTTGCAAAAAAACTTAAAGTAGGAACAACTCTGAAAGGATCGATTACTGCAGTTGACAGATCAGGTATAAGTATCATATCACTATTTTCAACTTTGCGAAAGCCATAACTGGAACCATCAAATCCAACACCCTCTGTTAGAAGTCGTTGAAGAATATTATCCGAAACCGGAAGTGTTATATGATGAAGATAACCTGTCAGATCGATACATTTTAAATCGATCATTTCAATTTTTTTATTTTTGATAATGTCGTTGCACCGTTTAAGTAATTTAATATTCATTGGCATCCTTTAAATAAATCCTGGAATATTTTTATGAAAACTAATATAAGCATTTTTAAAATAAATTGTTTAAATATGATAATACTGAAATATCAAAAACCCCCGATCATACATAAATCGGGGGCCGGTAAATATAAGAAAAAAATCAAGAATCATTTCATGAGTAACATTTTCCGAGTATTTGAATATGAAATTGTCTTTAAATTTAGTGAATGTGCTTCGATAGTGTAAAAATAAACACCACTGGATAGATTTTCAGCATTAAATTCAATTTCATATGAACCTTCTTCAAAATTCTCACTATCAATTAAACGAGCGACCTCCTGACCAAGTAGATTGTGTACTTTGAGAGTAACTTGCATCTCTTCAGGTAAATCAAATTCAATCGTTGTTGATGGATTGAACGGGTTCGGATAATTCTGATAGAGCATATAAATTTCGGGTACCTCGTAGGATTTTGATGAAGGTATTATTTTGAACGGCATGCTGCCTGGATTTGCTCTCAAATAAGGTACATCTGCCAATTGACGCACCCCTTTAAACACAAGAGAATCTGCAAAACTTAATGTATCAATTGGACCCTCAAATGCGTTGTTTATTCGTGAGATAGACCAGTGCAGATTATCATAAACAGATTGATTAAAAGATAAATGTTGTCCGTCTAAATAATAACCCATGATCATAGAATCTGCGAATGAAGCAATTTCTGAAACTGTTTTATAATTCAGAATGTTGTTTATCCCCTTTGAAGGAATAAAGGCACTGTCGTTATAAATCAGTTCCCCGAATCCTCTCTGCGTTATACCCATTGCGCTTGACACAATATTCAATTTTAATGCAATCATATCAGCAAGCAGTATATTGTTATGTTTTGTTGGAGGTATTGAATTGAGCCGTTTATATAATCGTTTTCCGTTATTATATGAAATTAAAGCGCCAGGTTTTCCGTTATGCATTGTCAAAGTTCTTTTTACTATTAAAGTTTTCATAACATCGGTATATTTTGCAGATTGGAGCCAGCCATAGTGTTTCGGACTGTCTACTCTCACCTCTCCTACCACCAAACCATTTGTTGAGTTGAATCCGCCATGTAAAAAAGACTCATATAAAGCATTAACCCGATTCGGCATGGGGAACTGCATTCGATTGATTGCAAAGGCAATTCTATCGTGATGACCTTTCCCACCAAACTTACTCCAGGCATAAGAGATTTGTGAAGATTTCGCTTTGTTACCCCATCCATGAATACGTATGCTATCTCCGGGAGATATTCCGGCATTCCAGTGAATTTCCCATAGACTTTTATTTAAAGATATTTCATCAGGTGTAGGTTCTATGACCAGCGGATAGAGGGGATCGTTTAAAAATACGTTTGTATACATATGTAGATGTAAATCATTCTTTATTTCACCCTCATCATTTACAATATTACATATAAATTCAACTTTGTCGGATTTTCGTTTTACATATTTGTTCAAAGTTCCCGTATTGTCGCGGTCAAGTGCTAAACTCTCAGGAGCAAAAGTACGATAAGCGACTAAATATGTTGTATCCTGTATAAATGTAGCGATTACTGATTTATTTCCGTCAATTATTATTTCAGCAGGATTTGAATTACCACTCAGATCTCCGCTCCAATGAGAAAATTTCCAACTTAGATTTACAGGAATCGCTGTAAGAGTGACCGTTGTGCCATAAGAATAATATTCCTGATCCGGATTTTTTGTCACCGATCCTTCACCAATGACATTCAGGTTTAAACTGAAAATATTAATTACAAAATTTGCTGTAATAATTTTATCTTCATTCATGAAGAGATTTAAAGGGTTATCAGTTTCGTGACCAGTTGGAACGTCACCCGTCCAATTCTGAAAAGCATAACCGCTTGAAGGAATAGGTATTAATGTGACATTTGTTCCATGAAGGTATGGACCAGTTGGAGGATTAATGTCGACACTACCATTGGATGCATTAACAGTTAAATTATAAATCGAAAGTTTCGTCATTGGCGGGTCAAGATACCAGGGATTATAATCAACAAATGGTGATACTGAATCTCCCAGACCGGTAAGATTATTATAATTTGGAATAGAAGGTAAAGTTTTCGGATCTGCCGGGCCGGTTGGCGAGCCCCACCAATTTTCTCTTGCATCCTGAAGCGTACCGGTTTGATCAAGGACTCCATATTTATTCCCAACAATCGCATTTTTACGCAATGTTCCACTTAGTGTAGCACCGATTTCCTTGTATAAGATAAAACCGGTTTTCCAATTTGAAACCGAATTCCCGGTCGCTGAGAATACCAGAGTTTCAGTTCCAAATGCATCGGCTTCGATACCGACACCATTTTCCCCGTCGCCTATAAGAATATTACTATCCACAGAAGTTGTGATTAAATTTATAGAAGAAATTTCTATTGAAGGTTTAACTTCAGAAATCGCAGGCATATCAAAGGGTTGGGGATTGATTCTAGGGATATCACCTGGATCGGCTACTATTCCCCAGAATAAATTGGTACCAACATTTAAAGCGGAAGAAGTAATATTATTATGTCTAATTATTCCCCCGACATTCACATAATCGATTCCAACTTGTGTGTTAACGATAGTATTGTTAAGCGTTTGGATTGATCCACTGCATTGGTATAATAAGAGTCCACAAGACACATCAGTACCCGGTGTGTAAGAAACATTACTCACGTTATTGTTAATCAATGACCCGGTTGCGCCGAAGCCGATTTGAAGACAATTTTGGGCTATAAAATTTACCGCCCCTGATCCCGTGATGGTATTATTTTCGGCTATTACTGTTAAATTAGGACCGTTAAAAGCGGTACCATTTTTCTGGAAACCGTAGATCGTGTTTCCTTTAATATACAAATCACGATCAATACCATTATCGGCATATGCATAAATACCGACACCATGCTGATTTCCGTTCATTGGTGTTTCGCTAAAATCTTTTATAATACATGAGACTACTGTCCCCCCGGCATTTCTGAAACCTATACCCTGGAATCTATAATTTCCATTTCCCCTGCCTGCACCATCGATTGTAAATGTATTAATCTCAGGTTGATCAATATCATGGACATAAATTACGGGATAATTATTAGCCGATGTTGTATAATACTTTGTCAGAGTTACAGGTGATTTGATTATTGTTCCTGTCATCGATTCACCATGAAGCAGAATATTTTTATTTATTTCAATCTGTTCTTCATATGTTCCGTCGGAAACAAGAACAGAATCACCCGCTGATGCTGCATCGATCGCTTTTTGAATATTACCTCGAAGAATTACAAAATCCCCCCATGGAAATGTTTCAATACGATAAGCGTTCCCGTTTTTTATTACAACTTTCCTCAGAAAAGTGTTAGTGTTTATAACGTCATTTAAATTTACACCTGATAAGGTATTTAAACTCACCTGGTTACCGGTTCCTTGAAAGTAATTTCCGTTTATTGTGTTCGTCGCATATTGACTCAACCCGATACCGGCTTCACCTTCGAAATAGTTACCAGAAATTTCACCATCTTCTGAACTCAGGGATAATCCTCCTGCTGTTGATTTAAAAGTATTACCAATAAAGTCTATATTTACAGAATGCAAGCCGACATCTGCATACCCATTTATATAAACCAAAAATTTTGGAGTTGCCATTCCATCAAAAATATTATTAAGATATGTGTGATTGGTTTGCCCACCTTCTGTGAGAAGTGCGTATGATTCATTATTGCCAGGATCTTTTGGCGCGGCTATAAAACTATTTTCCTCAATTAATAAATTATTCCTTGCCGCACTGATATAAAATGCTGTCAAAAGCGAAGATGTACCGCCTGTTTTACTTTTAAATGTAAAACCTTTTCCGGAACCACCAACTGTAACATTTGAAGCGTTGATTCTTAAAGCACCGCCACTCCATCCTGATAGTTGTCCATTGACTATTGTATTCTCCCTTCCACTCAAAGAATACAATTTCAATCCTTTTGCAATAATGACATCTTCGTTGTAGGTTCCTTTTGCTACAAGTATTGTACCTCCAGTTACAACACGTGTAAGTCCAGGTGTTATATTTTGGTAAGGTTTTGTTATAGTACCATCTCCACCTGGTACAGCACTTGAATCCACATACACGATAGATAAAACTCTTGGCATCGGGCGTTGATCTTCAATATTTGCATTATTATTTATAAGACTCATCGCAACAATATCGGGATAGTATGCTGGATTTACCGTTGCAAGAATTACGATATCCAGATAATTTACCAAAGAACCGGTCCCCCATGTGTTGCCGGTGAAATTATAGTCACCGTTTTCGATTACCCATCCGCGTGTTCCATACACATGATTATTTGTTATGCTACCGAAAGAATTATTCAAATAACCTGGTTGCCTCAAGGAATGAATGGTGTTTCCATCGATAATTAAACCGGTCAAGCCTCCAGCAACTTCGAGCGCTCGACTGACATCCGGATCTCC
>Ga0101944_10002571_pt1 | contig 28728 bp, 22 predicted proteins | sample DewCreD2012metaG_FD_75245 | JGI IMG/M metagenome (GOLD analysis project Ga0101944, IMG submission 75245) | Hot spring sediment bacterial and archeal communities from British Columbia, Canada, to study Microbial Dark Matter (Phase II) - Dewar... ... | reverse complement strand
TCGGACGCCAGGTAGGGGCGGGTCCCCGTGCCCGCCCACCTATGTTGTGCCGCGTCATCGAGTTCGGGCAGGCACAGGGACCTGCCCCTACCCGCGCTTCCCCCCGTGGTGTCCGAAACGGGCCACGCCCGAAAGACCCTTCGACTTTGGGCGCCCAGAGGCGGCCTACCCTCACAACGACGACTCTCTAGAACTTGCGCTAGGGAAGGTAGCGTTGTCGTGCTAGGAGCACGGAGGAAGTGATGCAGCGGAGAGCATCATTGGTGACCTGCGACAACGCCTGCGCCCAGAAGTGGCGGCGTTCCTGCGGGTTGCGGCGGCAGCGGGGCGTCTGCGGTGTTGCGGCTCCTCGACGATGCCCTCCGTTGCATCGCCTCGTCGCCGCGCCTTGCATCCGCCCCGCTGACGCCGGCAACGCAGCCCGCGTGGGTTCTGAGATAGCTTCTTAGGAGCGGCCGTGGCGTCTGGCCGCAGGCCGGGGGCGTCTTCGCCGTGCTTGCTGAAGGAGGCCCCATCCCTCGCCGAGGTCGCAAAACCGCCGAGTCGGACGGCCCGCTGGCGAGCGGCGCGGGGCCGCGGCCCGCGTGGGGCTCGACCGTGGTTTCAGTTGGAGCAGTCCGCCTTGCATTGTCCGGCTCAATGACTAGAATCTAGGGGCTGGAGGTTTCTGGCAAGGTATAGGAGGCGACCATGTTGGAGAAAGCGGGTGTTGACCGGCGGGGGTTTCTCAGGCGGGGCCTTGCCGCCGTGGGCGCGGCGCTCGCGGCGCCCTATGTGGCGCCCGCCGCGGCCCTGGGCAAGGACGGCGAGACGCCGCCAAGCGACAAGATTCTGCTGGGCGCGATGGGCATCGGCGGGCGCGGCAGCTACGTCTTCGGCTGCATGCTGCGCGAGCCCGACGTCCGCTGCGTGGCCATCTGCGACGTGCGGCGCGAGCGCCGCGAGCGCGCCAAGAAGATGGCCGATGCTCGCAATGGCGACGAGAAGTGCACGGCCTATATTGACTACCGCGAGATGTTCGCCCGCCCCGACATTGACGCGCTGCTAATCGCAACAGGGCCAAACTGGCACGCCACCGCCTCCATCATCGCAGCCAAGGCGGGCAAGGACGTCTACTGCGAGAAGCCGTGCACGAAGAACATTGCCCAGAGCCTCGAGCTCGCCGCGACCTATCAGCGCACGGGGCGCGTCTACCAGGGCGGCATGCAGCGGCGAAACGTCGCGCACTTCGTCTTCGCCATGAGCATCATCCACAGCGGAAAGCTCGGCAAGCTCCACACCCTCCACGCGCACCCCGCCGGCATGGGCACCCACATGAGCGGCTGGGCGCAGGCCGAGCCCGAGCCGTCGAAGGAAGAGGTGGACTGGGACCTCTATCTCGGCCCGGCGGCCTGGCGGCCATTCAACAAGGGCTTGCTCAACGGCTTCAACTTCGAGAAGGGCGGCGGCCTTCTCGGCGGCGGCGTCCTCGAATGGGGCTCCCACTGCGTGGACCTCTGCCAGTGGGCCAAGCAAAGCGACGACACTGTGCCCATCGAGTACTACCCGCCCGAGGGCGGCGACAGGGCGACGGCCGTCTACGCCGATGGCGTCAAGCTCGTCATCCGCAACGGCGGCTGGCTGCCAGGCGTCGGCTCCTGCCCGATGCGGGCCGAGGGCGACGCGGGGTGGCTGGAGGTGGGCGACAGCGGCGAGATCTTCGTCAGCAACCCCGAATGGCTCGCCGCGCGCGGCAAGAAGACCGGCGGCTACCCCGCCGACAGCCACGTGCGCGACTTCTTCGACTGCGTGAAGTCCCGCGGCCTGCCAAAGGCCAACCACTTCGTCACCTGCAACTCCCACATCGCCTGCCACGCCACCAACACGGCGGTGTTCCTGGGACGCAAGCTCACCTATGACCCCAAGAAACACGAGTTCATCGGTGACGAGGAGGCCAACCGCCTCCGCTCCGAGGCCATCCGCGAGCCGTGGAGGCTCTAGAGAGTGCGGAGTGCGGAGTGCCGAGTGGCGAGTGTCGAGCGTCTAGTGTCAAGTGAGGAGAATGGCTGTGTTGAAGACTTTCTCTCTTGTGGTGCTTGCCGCCCTGGTCGCTGGCGTTTCCCAGGCCGCGGAGAAGCCCGATGAGGCGAAGCTGATCGCTATCATTTCCTCGGACGCCCCGCCGCAGGAGAAGGCGATCCCCTGCAAGCAACTGGCCGTCTACGGCACCAAGGCCGCGGTGCCCGCCCTGGCGGCGCTGCTGCCGAACCCCGAGCTGTCGTCCTGGGCGCGCATCGCCCTTGAGGCTATCCCCGACCCCGCCTGCGACGACGCGCTCCGAGCGGCCGTCGGCAAGCTCGAGGGCCGCCTCCTCGTCGGCGTCATCAACTCCATCGGCGTCCGCCGCGACGCCAAGGCGATTCCCACCCTCGTGGCCAAGCTGAAGGACCCAGACCCCGAGGTGGCGTCGGCCGCGGCCGAGGCCCTCGGCCGCATCGGGGGCGAGGAGCCCGCCAAGGCCCTGGAGCCGCTGCTGGCCAGCGCGCCGCCACCCGTCCGCTCCTCCGCAGCCTACGGCCTGGTGCTGTGCGCCGAGCGGCTCCTGGCCGACAAGAGGGCTGAGGACGCGACCAGGCTCTACGACGCCGTGCGCAAGGCCGACGTGCCGCGCCACCGCATCGCCGAGGCCACGCGCGGCGCAATCCTGGCACGCGGCGCCGCAGGCGTGCCGCTCCTCCTCGAACAGCTCCGCTCCGCCGACAAGTCGTGCTTGTGGCTCGGCCTGCGAGTGGCCCGCGAGCTACCAGGCCCCGAGGCCACCGATGCACTAGTGGCTGAGCTGGGCAAGGCGGCGCCCGAGCGCCAGCCTCTGGTCTTCCTCGCACTGGTTGACCGCGGCGACCCCAAGGCCATGCCCGCCATCCTGGCCGCCGCCAAGAGCGGCCCCAAGGCCCTCCGCATCACGGCTATGGGCGCCCTCGAGCATATCGGCGACGCCTCGTGCATCCCAGTGCTCCTGGAGGCCGCGGTTGGGGACGACGCGGAGGTGGCCACCGCTGGCAAGGTGGCCCTCGCACGGCTGGCGGGCAAGGACGTTGACGCGGACCTCGCGGCCCGACTCGACAAGGCCCAGGGCAAGGCGCGCCAGGTGCTCATCGAGCTTGCGGGCGCCCGCCGCATCAGCCCGGCGCTCCCCGCGCTCGTCCAGGCCCTCACCGATGCCGAACCGGGCATCCGAGGCGCCGCAGCCGAGGCCCTCGGCGCCATCGGCGGCGAGAAGCAGGTGCCCGAACTCGTGAAGGCCGTCGCCAAGGCCCAGGACCCCAAGGACCAGTCGGCGATTGAGAGGGCGCTCCTGGCCCTCTGCGGCAGGGTCGGCGCGGCCTGCGTGCCGAGCCTGGCCCCGCTCACCAAGAGCGCCGAGAGCGCCCAGCGCATCATCGGCCTGCACGTGCTCGCCGTGGCCGGCGGCCCGGAGGCCCTGGCCGCCCTCAATGCCGGCCTCGGCGACGCCGACGGCGCAGTCCAGGACGAGGCCGCGCGCGCCCTCTCTACGTGGCCCAACAAGTTCCCCGAGGACCCCGCCGTGGTGCCAGTCCTCACGGCGATGGCCACCAAGGCCAGGAAGCCGCAGCACCAGATTCTGGCGCTCCGCGGCATCTTCCAGCACATCCAGGGCAACAAGAAGCTCAGCGATGCCGAGCGGCTGGCCAAGGTCAACGAGGTCCTGCCCCTGGTGAAGGGGCCGGACGAGAAGCGGCTGGCCATCTCGGCGCTTGGGGCCATCAACGCCCCCGGCGCCCTGGATAAGCTGGTGGCCTTCGCCGCCGATGCCCCGGTGGCCGAGGAGGCCTGCTCGGCCATCGTCGGCCTGCTGGGGAGGCCGGACCTCAAGGGATTCTCGGCTGACCAGCGGCGGGCCGCCCTCCAGACAGCGGCTCAAAAGTCCAAGGCCGGCAGAACCAGGAAGCGCGCCGAGGAACTGCTCAAGGCCGTCAAGTAGTGAGGCGGCTGACACGTCCCAGCCTGCGCGTTGGCCTGTCTGTAGCCCTGCGAGGGCGGCATACAATCGCCCAGCTACGGCCCGCCCGTCAGGCGGTCCGCCGCGTTTTGCCACGGTAACGGAGGCAAGGTATGGTCCGGGAATCGTCTTCCGGCGCGGGCCGAGACGGGCCGAGGTCCGCCATCCTCTGGGCTTTCGCCGATCGGCGGTTCGCCATCGCGGGGCTGTGGCTGCTCGGCTTTGCCGGGGTGGGCCTCTCGCTGGTGCTGCCGAGCCAGGTGGGGCGGCTGACGCAGCTCTTCGCGGGCGGCGAGGCAGTGACCTGGCCGCCGGTGCTGCGGGCGGTCCTCTACCTTGTGGCCGCCCAGCTCGGACTGTCGGCCATCAGCTACGTGCGGACGCGTGCCGAGGTCTCGGTGCGCGAGTCGGCCATCCGCAGGCTCATGCTGAGGCTCTATGGCAGGATCGTGCGCTTCGGCGCCGACTTCTTCCGCAGCCAGGACGTCGAGCGGATCAATGCGCGCGCGATGGAGGACACGAACCGCGTGGGGATGTTCTGGGCCGCGGCGCTGGTCGCCGTGCCCCTCGCCCTGGCGAGCATCGTCGTCCTGGGCGCCGTGATGCTGCTCGACAACTGGCTCCTCGGCCTATGCATGATCGCGCTCTCGGTCTTCTCGGGGTACTTCATTATCTTTGACAGGGAGCTCCAGGCGATCAACCATCGGGTTCGCGAGACCTGGGAGACGATCCGCGCGAGCGCCCGCGAGACCGTGGCTGGGGTGGCGGAGGTCCGCAACCACTGCGCCTTCGAGTACGCTCTGGGGAACCTGGGCAAGTCGTTCCACGACTACGAGGGCGTCATGGGGCGCTTTGCGCACCTGCTGGCGACGTTTCAAGCGATGGACCCCCTGGTGGCGACGGTGCAGCGCGGGGCGCTCTTCGCCGTCGGAGCAGCCCTCTGCATCGCGGGCTCCCGGGTCGCGCGCCTCTCGGGGCCGATGACGTGGGGACAAGTCATCAAGTTCATGTTCCTGGCGCAGCTCTTCCAGGACGCCGTTGCGCAACTGGCCGGGCAACTGCTCCAGTGGCGGATGACGCGCGAGAGCGAGCGGCGGGTGGGGGAGTACCTGCGGCGGCCCTGCGTCTTCGAGGCGCCCGATGAGGGCCAGGCATTGCCCCCCGAGCCTGTGCCTGTGGCCTACGAGCGCGTGAGCGTGGCGGTGGAGACGGGTCAGAGCATCCTGCGCGAGGTCAGCCTGCGGGTGGAGCCCGGCCAGCACGTGGTGCTGTGTGGCCCGTCGGGCTGCGGCAAGTCCACCCTCCTTCAGGCCCTGGTGCGCGGCGTGGAGCCGAGCGGCGGCTGCTGCACGCTGGCCTCCGTGCCCCTGGAGCGTTACGCCCTGGTGTCGCTGGCCCGCAGGGTGGGCTTCGTGCCCCAGACCCCCGTGCTGTTCAATACGACCATTCGCCAGAACCTCTTGCTTGCCTTGCGCCGGCGGGGGGCCCGCTGCCTGGAGGACGACTGCGGGCCGATTGACCTCCACGGCCTCGATGGCGTCCAGAGTTCCGAGGACCTCGACCGCGAGCTGGTCGCGGTGGCGAGACTCGTCGGGCTGGAGGCGGACCTCATCGCCAAGTGCCTGGATGCTCCGCTGCCGCCAGTGGCGGCTGCCGAGGCGATCGTGGCGCGGATTGGGCCACTGCGGGCGCGGGTGGCGCAGGCGGCGGATGCCTGCCCCGCGGGCTCGGTCGTCCACTTTCAGCGCTCGGGCTGTTTCCCTGGCACGGTGGGCGAGAATCTCCTGGGGCCGGGAGCCTCCCGCCCCGCCGCGAGCCCCCCATCGGCACTCCGCGACATGCTCGCCGGCCAGCCGGTGCTGCTCGACCTCTTGAGGGTAGGCTACCGACGGCTCGTCACCGAGCAGGCCCTGGCCGCGCGCGTGAGCCAGGACCGGCCCGGCCTGATGGAGCTCTTGCCCCATCGCGAGGCGCCGGATGTCCGCACTGATCGGGTCCTGCCCCTGGACCGTGTGCTCCTCGGCCTCTCCGCCCTCGAGCAGGTGGCGCTGCTCGACGTGGCGGTGGAGAGCGACATCGAGCTGGCCCGGCAACTGGCCGGCGCCGCCGACTTCGATGCTCGCCTCCTGGCCGCCCGCCACGCCATTGGCCTGCGCGATGGCGAGGCCAGGCGGCGATGGGACGCGCTGGACGGCCCTGCCTACGCGGACGGCCTGACGCTGCGGGAGAACCTGCTGAGGGGCCGGGCGAACCCCCTGCTGCACGGGGCGCACGAACGCCTCGAGGGCATCATCCTCCACGCCCTGCGGGACGAGGGGCTGCTCGACGCCGCCGTCCTGCTGGGCCTGGAGTTCGTCGTCGGCGAAGGCGGCAAGTTTCTCTCCGGCGGCCAGCGCCAGAAGGTGGCCATCGCGCGGGTCATCCTCAAGAACCCCATCCTCCTGTTGCTCGACGAGGCGACGGCGAGCCTCGACGAGGCGTCGCAGGCGCGGGTCCTGGAGATGGTCGGGACGCGCTTCGCCCGTCAGACCGTGATCTCCATCTCGCATCGGCTCAGCACCACGCGCGACTGCGACCGCGTGGTGGTGATGGACCGCGGGCAGGTGGTTCAAGATGGCACCTACGACGAGCTCGCCCGGCAGGAGGGGGTCTTCCGCCGACTGGTGAGCCAGGAGCGCGGGGAGGCAATCGCAGAGCTCCGCCCGCCTGCCGTCGCGGGCGCGCCCGAGACGGCGAGGCAGGCGCTCGAGCACGCCGTCGCCCGCTCGAGCGTTTTCGGCCGGCTCAAGAGCGACCAGTTGGCGTTCCTGGCCCAGGCGATGCGAACCGTCACCTGTCCCCGGGGCGAGGTGTTGTTCCGCCGTGGCGACGCCGGCTCCGAGCTATACGTCATCCTCGACGGCGAGGTCGAGTTCTTCGTCGAGCGGGGCGAGGGCGACCAGAGGGTGGCCACAGTCGTGAACTCCGCAGGGCCGGGGGGCGTGTTTGGCGAGCTGGCCATGTTCGGCGGGGGTCGGCGCACCCTGGGCGCCCGCGCTGCGACCGAGGCCACGCTGGGCATCCTGCGGCGCGACGACCTCGTGAGGCTCATCCACGCCGACCCCACCATCGCCATCGAGCTACTGGGCACCGTGTCGCGCTATCTGGCCCGCGCTACCGATGCCGCCTACGACAGCCCCGCGCCCAAAGTTGCATAGGCCGGCCAGACCGACACGCGAGCCGCGTGTCGCTACGGAGGACGATGACCAATGGACTCTCAGAGCCGCATCCTGGACCTTTATCTGGGCATCTCGCCCCGCACCAGCGAGGAGGCTGTGCTGAGGCTGCTGATCGACCTCGGCCGGCAATACGCCGACGCCGAGGAGGGCTCGCTGCTGGTACTGGACCGCAAGGCCGACGAGCTGGTGTTTGCGATGACCTCGGGCAGCCGGCAATCGGAGCGGGTGCTCGTGGGCCAGCGGGTGCCCGTGGGGCGGGGCCTGGCGGGGCTGGCGGTGGCGACGGGCGAGGTGCAGGTCGGCGCCCCCATGTTCCGAGAAGTGCGGCAGCGTAAGCGCAAGGGTGCCTCCGGCGCTCAGCCGACCGCGGTCATCGCGGCGCCCATGCTCGTGCGCGACCAGGCCATCGGCGTGCTCACCGCGGCCAGCTTCCGCCCGGGGCGCTCGTTCACCCAGGACCAAGCCGCTTTCTACGGCAAGATCGCGGCCGTGGCCGGCGTCGTGGTGGACCAGCAGCAGCGGCTGCGGGCGCTCGAGGAGTTGAGCGCGGGGCGCCGCCCGCCGCGGGCGCGCACGCGCGAGGAAAGGCTCAGGATGCAGCTCGTCGGCAGCGTCGAGCGCCTGGCGGCGGGTGGGCCCGAGCGTCTGGCGCGCGTGGCGGCCCTCCTGGCCGCCATCGAAGCCCTCTTTCAGGGGCCGCGGTAATGACCGGCATCGAGCAAGCGCTGCGAGGGAGCCCCAAGGCCCTCCGCCACCGCCGCCGCCTGGCGCCGGTGCTTGTGGCCGTCGTGGACAGCGGCATTGACGCCACGCACCCCGACCTCCGGCGCCGCGTCAGCGGGGCGTGGCGCATCGTCACCCAAGGGGAGGGCGTGCGCGCGGCCAAGGTGCGGCGCGCGTGCAACAACGACGTCTTCGGCCACGGCACGGCGGTGGCGGGGATCATCGCGGCCGTCGCGCCCAATGCCCGGCTGCTGGACATCCGCGTGCTCGACGAGCACTGCGGCGGGCGCGGGGCCGCGCTCGTGGCGGGCTTCGAGCTCGCCATCGCCTCGGGGGCCAGGCTCATCAACCTCAGCCTGGCATGCGTGGCCGACTACGCGCCGCAGCTCCACGAGCTGTGCGAGCGGGCCTATCGCGGGAACCAGATCGTCGTGGCGGCCAGGCGCAACATGCCCCTGGCCGACAACGGCTTCCCAGCCGAGTTCTCCTCGTGCATCAGCGTGGGCCTGGCCGAGTTCCGCTCCCCGTACCTCGTCCGCTTCCTCCAGCCGCCCATCGAGTTCGCCGCCCGCGGCGAAAACGTGCGCGTGCCTGCCGCGGGCGGTGGCTACACGCGCATGACCGGCACCAGCTTCGCCACGCCCACCATCACGGGGCTGTGCGCGCTCCTCGTCGGGGCCTACCCCGACCTGCGGCTCTTCGAGCTCAAGACCCTCCTGAAGAAGTTCGCACGCCGTGGCCGATGAGGAGCGGGCGCGCTCTTTCTGCTATAATCTCACTGCCACAGAACAGCCCAAATAGGAGTTCGTGGATGGCAAGAAAGTACCGCGTGACTTTGATCCCCGGCGATGGGGTCGGTCCCGAGGTCTCGGCGGTGGCCTGCCGCTGCATCGAGGCCACGGGGGTGAGCATCGAGTGGGAGGTGCACAACGCGGGAGCCGAGGTGGCCGAGCGGGTCGGCACCCCTCTGCCCGACGACGTGGTGGAGAGCATCCGCCGCAACGGGTTGGCCCTCAAGGGGCCGGTCACGACGCCCGTGGGCAAGGGCTTCCGCAGCGTCAACGTCGCCCTCCGCCACGCCCTCGACCTCTTCGCCTGCGTCCGGCCGTGCAAGAGCTACCATGGCGTCCGCTCACCCTACGAGGGGATTGACCTTGTGGTGGTCCGCGAGAACTCCGAGGACCTCTACGCGGGGATCGAGTTCCAGCACGATACCCCTGAGGCCCGCGAGATTATCGCGGCCATCGAAAGGCTCCAGCCGAAAAAGATCCGCCACGACTCCGGCATCTCGATCAAGCCGATCTCGGTCAGCGCCAGCCGGAGGATCGTGCAATACGCCTTCGACTATGCCCGCCGCTACCGGCGCCGAAAGGTCACAGCCGTCCACAAGGCCAACATCATGAAGCACACCGACGGCCTCTTCCTCGACACCGCCCGCGCCGTGGCCGAGGAGAACGGCGTCAAGGTCGTCCGCCACCCCGACGGCCAGGTGACATACCAGGGCGGCGAGGTGGAGTTCGACGACCGCATCGTGGACAACATGGCCATGCAACTCGTCCAGAAGCCCGAGCTCTACGACGTGCTCGTGCTGCCGAACCTCTACGGCGACATCGTTTCCGACCTCTGTGCGGGACTTGTCGGCGGGCTGGGGGTGGCCCCCGGCGCCAACATCGGCGAGAAGGCAGCCGTTTTCGAGGCCACCCACGGCTCCGCCCCGAAATACAAGGGCCTCAACAAGGTCAACCCCACCGCCGTCATCCTCTCGGGTGTCCTGATGCTCCGCCATATCGGCGAGACCGCTGCCGCCGACCGCCTGGAGAACGCCGTCGCCGCCGTCATTGCCGAGGGCAAGTATGTCACCTACGACCTCAAGGCCGACCGCAACGACCCCAGCGCGGTCGGCACCCGTGAGATGGGCGAAGCCATCATTAGAGCGGTGTTGGGTGTCAGGTGCTAGGTGTTGGGGGTGAAGACCAAGAGACGAGGAGACAGGGGACGTGGCTAAGCTCGAATCGTTCCGCGAGCTGAGGGTGTACCAAGAGCTCAGGAGGCTTCACCTGGATGTCCATGCTCCGAGCCTGACGTTCCCGAAGTTCGAGACGTATGAGCTTGGTTCAGAGGTTCGGCGGTGCTCCAACTCCGCAGCGGCGTTGCTGGCGGAAGGGTGGGGGAGCCGCCACACGAATATCTACATCGAAGCCATCAACCGTTCAATGGGTGAGTTCCGAGAGTCGCCGCATCACCTCGACGTGGCCAAGGATAAGGGCTATCTTACCCTTCAGCGTTTCGCGGAGCTCGATGGGGCTTACGAGACCCGCGGGCGCATGCTCGAGCGCCTCCACCAAGCCCTGAGCGACTGGCGCGGCACGACGCGTACCGGGGATACCGTCGAGGAGGAGCAGGCGACTCATGGTCGTGCACTCGCATTGGACTGGGAGGCAGCCATGAAGATAACAGAGGAGCTTGATGTGCTCTTCACCCCCAACACCTAGCACCCGACACCTAACACCGTTTTGCGATGGAGCAGACCGATGGCAAAGCCCAAAGTGGCCGTCTTCGGCGCTGGCAACGTCGGCGCCAGCGTCGCGCAGCGGATTGTCGAGAAGGAGCTCGCCGACGTGGTGCTGCTGGACGTCGTGGAGGGCCTGCCGCAGGGCAAGGCGCTCGACATGGCGGAGGCGGCCCCGGTGGAGGGCTACGACGCGAAGATCGTGGGCTCGAACAACCCCACCGATGCGGCGGGGGCCGACCTCGTGGTCATCACGGCAGGCATCGCGCGCAAGCCGGGCATGAGCCGCGACGACCTGCTCGCGACCAACGCGAAGGTCGTAGGCGGCATCGCCGACGCGGTGGCCCGGCACGCCCCCGACGCCATCGTCGTGGTCGTGACCAATCCCCTCGACGTGATGACCTGGCTGGTCTTCGAGCGCACCGGCTTCCCGCCCGAGCGGGTGATGGGCATGGCGGGCGTGCTCGACTCCGCCCGCTTCCGCACCTTCATCGCAATGGAACTCGGCGTATCAGTGAAGGACGTCGAGGCGATGGTGCTCGGCGGCCACGGCGACTCGATGGTGCCGCTTCCCCGCTACGCCACGGTGGGCGGCGTGCCCCTGGCCGCGCTGCTCCCGCAGGAGCGCATCGAAACACTCATCCAGCGCACCCGCAACGGCGGGGCCGAGATCGTGGCGCTGCTGAAGACAGGGAGCGCCTACTACGCGCCCTCGTCGGCTGTCGTGGCAATGGTCGCCAGCATTCTGCGGGACGAGCGCCGCGTGCTCCCAGCCTGCGTGCGGCTCAATGGCGAGTACGGCATCCGCGACACCTTTGCCGGCGTGCCCGTCGTCCTCGGCCAGGGTGGGGTCGAGATGATCGTCGAGCTGGAGCTCCGCCCCGAAGAGCTCCAGGCCCTTCAGACATCGGCCAGCGAGGTCCGCGCGGTCTACGAACGGCTCAAGACGCTTTGAGCCGGGGGCTGGGACCGAGGGCCGAGGAGCCGCGAGCATGGAAACACCTGGGATCACGAGCGGCGGGCGCTGGCGGCGGTGGCTGTGGGCCGCGGCCGCAGCGGCGGCCGTGCTCGTCGTGTGGCTCCTGGCGTGCGTGTGGGCCGAGATCAAGGCGGTCGAGGAGGCCGCGCACTGCAAGGCCAAGCTCAGCCAATGGGTCTACCCGGTCATCCTGGAGTACCGGCTTCGGCGCCCGAACGCCCCCCTGCCGCCGCGCTGGCCCGGCGCCGAGCGCGAGCCGACGTGCGAGGGCAGCGGGCGGCCCGTCCCCTACGTCTACCTGCCCGTCCCGAACCTGGCCGTGGCCGCGCGGACCAGTCCCCCGGCCTGGCTCGCTCACTGCCCTGCGCCTCACAAACGGCGCTGGTGGGTGCCGGCCTTCCTGCACCGCGAGGACCGCATCGTCCTGGACGCTCGGGGCGCCGTGCACGGGCTGACCGAGCGCGAGTTCCATGCCGGACCTGCTCCCCAGTCGCACAAGGGAGCGCCGAAATGACCGCAGGTGCGAGCACATGGCACCGGCTCATCGCCTTCCTGAGTGGACACCATCGCTTTCAGGTGACGACCCACGTGCACCCCGACGGCGACGCCGTCGGCGCCCAGGTGGGCCTCGCGCTCTTCCTGGTGGAGCTGGGCAAGAGCACGCTCCTGGTCAACGAGGACCCCGTGCCGCGCATCTACCGCTTCCTCGACCCCGAGGGCCGCGTGAGGACCTATGAGCCGGGGCGCGACGACCCCGACGTCGCCGCCTGCGATGCCGCCATCATCGTGGACGTCGCCTCCCTCGAGCGCGTCGGGCGGCCAGGGGCCGCCGCCCGCCGCCACAACCTGCCCTTCGCCTGCATTGACCACCACGTGACCAACGACGGCATCGGCGACGTGAGCGTCGTCCGCCCCGATGCGGCGTCCACCGCCTCCCTGGTGCTCGACCTCATTCGCGCAATGGGGCGCAAGCCCTCGCCCCGCGTGGCCGAGGCGCTCTACGTGGGGCTTGCCACCGACACCGGCTGGTTCAGGTTCGCCAATGCCACGCCCGAGGCGTTCCGCGACGCTGCCGAACTCGTGGCCTCCGGCGCGCAGCCGCCGCGAATCTACGAGCTGGTCTACGAGAACCTTAGCTGGCCGCGCACCCGCCTCCTCGCCCGCGCGCTCGCCACGCTGGCCTCCGACGCCGGCGGGCGAATTGCCTACTTGACCATCACCCGAGCGATGTTTGCCGAGACCGGCGCCACGGACGACGAGGTGGAGGGCTTCGTGGACAAGCTCCGCGAGCTGGGCGGCGTCGAGGTCATCATCATGTTCCGCGAGACCCCCCAGGGCGGCACCAAGGTGAGCCTGCGCGCCAAGCACGACGCCGACGTGGCCTCGCTGGCCGAACGCTTCGGCGGCGGCGGCCACCGCCGCGCCGCGGGCATTGACCTCAAGGCCCCCCTCGAGGCCGTCGTCCCCCTCATGCTCGCCGCTGCGCGCGAACTGCTCAACGCCTGAAGTGCTGGGGAGCACCTTTCTTGTAAGAAAGGTGCTCCCCAGACCTCTCGCCAAGAACCTCCACATTGGGCGCGGAACCCCGATTCGCCCGCACCGTATCGGCCGCTGCCGCTACCGAGGGCAGAAGACCCTACAGGAGGTGGACCTCTGTGGGCGGGCGGGGCGAATCGGGGTTCCGCGCCCCGGTGCGAGAGTCTTTGGGATAGAGGGGGTCTGGGGGAGGAAGCCCTTTCTGCCAGAAAGGGCTTCCTCCCCCGGTCTGCTTCACTCCGCCCGCTTCGCACGGCCCAGGATGAAGTCCATCGCCTTCGAGGTCGTCCAGACCTGCGACTCCCAGAGCCCGTGGGCAGGCGGGAAGATTTCGGCTGTCACGTAGCCGTCGTAACCCACCGCTGCGAACGCCTCCATCAGCACAGGGTAGTTCACGTCCCCATCCAGCAGATGCACGAAGCCGTCCAGGTTCCCAACGTTGCGCTTGAAATCCTTGAAATGCACCCGTTTGATCCGCTTGCCGAGCACGCGCACCCACTGGTCGGGCAGGCCATACTTCACGGTGTTGGCCGGGTCGAAGTAGGCGCCCACCCGCGTGCTCCCCGCCGCGTCCACAAAGTCCCGCATCTCCGTCGCCGACAGCAGAAAGGTGTTCCACACGTTCTCGATGCAGATCGTCACGCCGAGGTCTTCGGCCTTGGCGGTCGCCTGGCGGATGCCCTTCAACGCACGTTCCCACGCCGCATCGGGGTCCACCTTCGGCTTGCTCAGGTCGAACGCCACCATCACCGAGCCGGGGATGACCAGGATAGCGTCGCAGCCGAGCGCAGCGGCCGTCTCGAGTTGCTTGGAGAGCACCTCGCCCGCCCGCTTGCGTTCCTCGGGGTCGTCGCTGGCCATGTTGAAGGCCCAGTAGAGCCCCGTGGAGACGCTGGAGATTTCGATGCCGGCGCGCTTGGCCGCCGCAGCGAGCTTCTTCAGCTCGGCCGCCGGGGTATCGAGCGCGATCTCCCCCTTGTCCGCAAGGTTCAGCTCGATGCTCTCATACCCCGCCGCCTTAGCGTACTTCATTGCATCCCGCGCGCACAACTCGCCCGGAAACGCCCACGCATTGATCCCCTTCTTCATCCTGCGTCCTCCTGCCCGAGGGATGGGTTGGCCACACCGGGAGATTCTACCGCGCCCCCCGCCCCCTGTCAAAGCCGCTGCCGCCCGACGCGTCCCCATAGTAGCGGGTCAGCCACACCATACCACCCACTGTCAACGCTCGCGGCCTTGCTCCCCCCTAATTGCGGAACCGCCCGCCTTACTTCCACCTCCCGCGGTTGACGCCCCGACCTTGGCCCACTACAATGCTCCGAGCGAAAGGAGCCGCCCGTGTCGCGCCCAAGCTGGGACGAGTATTTCCTCAAGATCGCCCGCGACGTCTCGGAGCGCTCGACCTGTCTGCGCCGCAGGGTGGGCGCCATCCTCGTCAAAAACAAGCGCATCCTAGCCACGGGCTACAACGGCGCGCCCTGCGGCCTCCGCCACTGCGAACAGGTCGGCTGCATCAGGGCCGAGAAGGGTGTGCCCTCGGGCGAACGCCACGAACTCTGCCGCGGCCTGCACGCGGAGATGAACGCCTTTCTCCAGGCCGCCCTCCACGGCGTGAGCACGCAGGACGCAGTGCTCTACAGCACCACATTTCCCTGCTCGCTATGCGCCAAGATGATCATCAACGCCGGCGTCAAGCGCGTCGTCGAGTCGGGCGACTATCCCGACCCTCTCGCCCGCGAGCTCCTCGAGGAGGCCGGCATCGAGCTTGCCCACGTCCCCTTCCCCTTGCCCAAGCCCTGAGTCCCTGACACGCCCCCAGTTTGTCAGTCTTGTGGCTTGGAGCCCTGAAAGGGCGCTCTATCATAGCCCAGGGCGGAGCGAACAATCTCTGTGCGCGCGGAGCCCGTGGTTGAGGGCTACACTGCGTAACCGGACACAAGCCAAAGAAAGATTGGGGCGTAGCCCGTTTCGGACGCCAGGTAGGGGCGGGTCCCCGTGCCCGCCCATCGGGCCCGCAGGTAGGGGCGGGTCCCCGTGCCCGCCCACCTATGTTGTGCCGCGTCATCGAGTTCGGGCAGGCACAGGGACCTGCCCCTACCCGCGCTTCCCCCCCCGTGGTGTCCGAAACGGACCACGCCCGAAAGACCCTTCGACTTCGGGCGCCCAGCGGCGCCCTACGCTCAGAACGGCGACTCTTTGGGGCTTGCGCCAGGGAAGGTGGCGTTGTCGTGCTAAGCCCTACCCTCCCGAAGGTATTGGAACCTTCGGGAGGGAATGGCCAGATGGGGTTTTGAGGGAATCAGCCCTGGAAGGGCGAGATAGTCGCCACCTCCCTCCCGAACGTTCCAATACGTTCGGGAGGGTAACGCCCCACCCCGCCACCACGCCTAACCCCTACCCTCCCGAAGGTATTGGAACCTTCGGGAGGGAATGGCCAGTCTTCCCAGGGCTTCGCTTCGCCCTGGGCTATCGTAGTTCGCCCCTTCGAGGCTGCACAGACCGAACGACCGGAAACTGGGGGCGTGTCAGCCTGAGTCCCGCTTGAAAAAGGCCGCCCGACTGGTATAATAGTCTTGCGCCCGTAGCTCAGTCGGGAGAGCAGCGGATTCTTAATCCGCGGGTCGTGGGTTCGAGTCCCTCCGGGCGTACCATCTTAAGTCTTTGCAGATCGTCGCCTTCAAGCACCCTGCGCGGCCCAGTCGCCGAATCTCCAACTCCGCTTTCCGCCTCCCCTGCTCGCGATTGCTTGCCACCAGAAGCCCCGCCGGGCCGCAGACGCGCTGACGAATCTGCGCGCAGGGCTGCTTCGCCTTGCCGGCGGCTTGACGTTCCTCTTTGCGGGCGGGGAAGGAGGGCGTCTTGGACGGTGAGGTCCGAGCGTAGGCGCGCCGACCCTGCATGGTTGCCGTGCAAGAGGGCCGCGCCCACCTCTTTGCCTCCCAGCCTCCCGGCCTCTCTGCCTCCTTGCCTTTCTGCTTCCCTGCCTCCCTGCGTCACTCAACTCGGCGGTGCGAGTTGAGCAGGCGCCCCAGGCTCTCCCCGCGGTGGGCGGCGCCGATGGCTCCCGCCGAAACGAAGAGCCGAGTTCGCGGGCGCCCTCGGGCTGGCCATCTGGGGCGGAGCGTTGGGGAAAGGTCTCCAGTTGGGGTCGTGTCAGTCAGGGCTGGACTTGCAGTGCAGGGGGAAAATGGCTATAGATAGGTGGTCGGGGAGGAGCCCAAGAGGGTCGGGCAGGAAAGGAGCGAGAGATGAGCGGTGCGACGCGGCGTGGGTTCCTGGGGCGGTCGCTGGGGGTCGTGGGGGCGACGTTTGCCATCGGGGTGAGCCGTCGCCCGGTGCTGGGCGCTAACGATCGCATCCAGATCGGCGTCGCCGGCATCAACGGGCGCGGCGGGAGCCACGTTGGCGCCTTCCGCGGCATGAAAGACGTTGACCTGACGTATCTGATTGACGTAGACAGGCGGACCTTTGGTTCCTACATGCGGCGGTTCGAGGGCGAGGCCATCGCCGAGCTGATGAAGGCCAAGGGGATCAAGGAGGTGCAGGTCCCCAAGGACTCCAAGGGGGACGAGCGGAAGAAGCTCGAGGCGGAGCGCGCTCGGCAACTGGAGGAGCTGCGCAAGCAGGTGGACCCGGCGCGGCTGCCGAAGTGCGTGCAGGACGTGCGGAAGGCGCTGGACGACAAGGAGCTGGACGCCATCTCGATAGCGACGCCGAACCACTGGCACTCGCTGATGAGCATCTGGGCGTGCCAGGCGGGCAAGGACGTCTACGTCGAGAAGCCGCTGAGCCATAACGTCTGGGAGGGGCGTAAGCTGGTGGAGGCGGCCCGCAAGTACCAGCGCATCGTGCAGCACGGCAGCCAGAGTCGTGGCGACAAGGGGTGGGCCGTGGCTACTGCGCTGGCGCGCTCGGGCAAGCTCGGCAAGCTCCTCATCTCCTATGGCTGGGCCTCCAAGCCGCGCGGCGCGGTGAAGAAGTACGACCCCGAGCCCGTGCCGCCGGAGCTCGACTACGACATCTGGCTCGGCCCGGCGCCTCATCGGCCCTACTCGCGCACCTTCGTGCACTACAACTGGCACTGGTTCTGGGACTTCGGCAACGGCGAGATCGGCAACCAGGGGGTGCATCAGATGGACATCGCCCGCTGGGCCCTGCCCGAGGACGCGCTCACCAAGCCGATCAAGGTCCTGACGATGGGCGGTCGCTTCGGGTGGGACGACCCGTGCGAGACGCCGAACGCCCACCTGACGGTCTTTGACTACGGGGACTACCAGATCATCTACGAGGCGTGCAACCTGACGGGCAACGGGGACGAGAAGAAGGGCATCCCGCGGACGGCAGTCGTCTCCAACGCCTTCGTTACCGAGCAGGGCGAGATCACGCCCGGCGGCTTCACCCCCAAGGGCGGCAAGCGCGAGCCGCTGCCCGCCATCGAGGTCAACATGGGCGCCGGCGGCGGAAGCTTTGAGAACTTCATCCGCGCCATGCGCAGCCGCAAGCACGAGGACCTGGTGGCCGACGTGCTCCAGGGCCACCTGTCGTGCATCCTGTGCCACCTGGGCAACATCGCCTACCGGCTCGGCAAGCCCGTGCCCTTCGCCGAGAGCCGAAAGGTCTTCGCCGGCAACGCCGCTGCGATGGCGGCGCTGGAGAAGATGGAGTGGCGGATGAAGTACCGCGACATCAAGATAGACGACTCGCTCCGCTACACCGTCGGGCCGGTGCTCACCTTCGACCAGAAGCAGGAGCGCTTCGTCGGCGAGCATGCCGAGGAGGCCAACAAGCTCCTCACACGGGCCTACCGCGCGCCCTACGTCGTGCCCGAGCAGGTCTGAGCCGACGCCTCCGGCAGCGAACGCCGGCCGCGCATCGCGCTCAACATCATCGTGATGATGATGATCATGGCGATGGTGGGGCCTGGCTCCGGCTCGGGTGGGTCTGGAAAGGCCTCATGAGGCGCCCGGCCGCTCCGCGGGGCGAGCAGCGGCGCTCAGGGCGCGGGTCACGGGCGCTCAGGTGCGCGCGGGGAGGGCCTCGGGACGGGGGCGAGACGGGTTCTGAGGCCGAGGTCGTATAGGGCGCTACAACTTGGGCAGATGAGGCAGATGGCGATGTCGTTCAGCCCCTCGTCGGGGTGGAGGCGGCGAAAGCTGACGTGGAAGCCGTTCTCGTAGCCGCACTGGGGGCAGGCGCGGCGGCAGTCAGAAACCTCGAGGCTGATGGGTTGGCTCACGTAGCGCTCCTTGGGCTTCGGCTCCTAAGCTATCTAGGAGAGCAAAAAGCGGGCCGGAGCAGAGCGCAAGCCATAAGTCCTTGCTGGGTCGGGAGTAAGCGCATGGCAGTCGTGGCTGGCCGCACGATTTGGTGCGCCGGGTGGACGCATCGGGACGGCAGCGCGGGCGGCGTGGGCGACGGGTGCCTCAGGTGCCGAGCTGCCAGGAGGCCAGGTAGTCGCGTTGCTCACGGGTGAGCTGGTCAATGGCGACGCCCATGGCCTTGAGCTTCAGGCGCGCGATCTCGCGGTCAATCGCCTTGGGCACGGGGTAGACGCGGCGCTCAAGCTCCGCGTGGTGCTTGGCGATGTGCTCGGCGCACAGGCTCTGGTTGGCGAAGCTCATGTCCATCACGCAGGCGGGGTGGCCCTCGGCGGCGGCGAGGTTGACCAGGCGGCCCTCGGCCAAGAGATTGATGCGGCGGCCGTCGCGGAGGGTGAACTGCTGGACGCTCGGGCGGACGCGTTTGACGGACCTGGCGAGCTTCCTGAGGGCCGGGATGTCAATCTCCACGTCGAAGTGGCCGGAGTTGCACACGCAGGCGCCGTCCTTCATCACCGCGAAATGCTCTGCCGCCAGCACCGAGCGGTTACCCGTGACGGAGATGAAGACGTCCCCAACCCTGGCCGCCTGGGCCATGGGCATCACCTGGAAGCCGTCCATCACAGCCTCCAGGGCTCGGAGCGGGTCGGCCTCGGTGATGACGACGTGTGCGCCCATGCCGCGAGCGCGGGTGGCCACGCCGCGGCCGCACCAACCGTAGCCTGCGATGACGACGACGGAGCCGGCCAGCAGGCGATTGGTCGCGCGTATGATGCCGTCAATCGTGCTCTGGCCCGTGCCGTAGCGGTTGTCGAACAGGTGCTTCGTGTCGGCATCATTGACGGCGATGATGGGGTAGGCCAGCACGCCGTCGGCCTCCATCGAGCGGAGGCGGATGACGCCCGTGGTGGTCTCTTCGGAGCCGCCGAGCATGTCCGGGAGCTGGGCCTTGCGCTCCGAGTGGATGGTGCACACCAGGTCGCAGCCGTCGTCCATCGAGATATTCGGCTTGGCGTCGAGGGCTGCGTGGATGTGCTTGTAGTAGGTCTTGCTATCCTCGCCGCGTATGGCGAAGGTCGGGATGTGGTAGTGCTTGACGAGGGCGGCGGCGGTGTCGTCCTGGGTGCTGAGGGGGTTGGAGGCGCACAGGGCGAGCCTGGCGCCGCCCGCCTGGAGGGTGCGCATCAGGTTGGCGGTCTCCGTCGTCACGTGGAGGCAGGCGGCGATGGTGACGCCCTTGAGGGGCTTTTCGCGAGCGAAGCGCTCGCGGATGAGGCGCAGGACGGGCATCTGCTCCTCCGCCCACTCCACCCTGTCCCGCCCCTGATTGGCGAGGCGGATGTCTCTGATGTCGTGCTTCATCGCAGTTCCTCTTGCTCTCAAAGGTTGGCGGCTTGGCGGAGGGCGTCGGCCTTTTCGGTGCGCTCCCAGGTGTAGATGTCGTAGTTGGCGTGGCCGAGGTGGCCGTAGCGTGCGGTGTGCTTGAAGATGGGGCGGCGGAGGCGGTAGTAGTCAATGATGGCGCGGGGGCGGAGGTCCCAGAGCTGGGTGACGAGTGCCTCGAGTTGCTGGTCGGGGATGCGGCCGGTGCCCTCGGTGTTGACGTTGATGCTGATTGGCCGTGCGAGGCCGATGGCGTAGGAGAGCTGGACCTCGCAGCGGTCGGCGAGGCCGGCGGCGACGATGTTCTTGGCGACGTGTCGTGCGGCGTAGCTGGCGGAGCGGTCCACCTTGGAGGGGTCCTTGCCGCTGAAGGCGCCGCCGCCGTGGCTCCCGCGGCCGCCGTAGGTGTCCACGATGATCTTCCGCCCCGTCAGCCCCGTGTCGCCGTGCGGGCCGCCCATGACGAAGCGGCCGGTGGGGTTGACGTGGATGATCGTCTCCTTGTCCACCATGCCCTTGGGGAAGGTCTTGGGGATGAGGAGTCGCTCGAGGTCAGCCTTGATGCGCTTCTGGGTGACGGATTGGTGGTGCTGGGTGGAGATGACGATGGTGTGGATGCGTGCGGGGCGGTTGTCGAGGTATTCGACTGTGACCTGGGTCTTGCCGTCTGGACGGAGGTAGGGGAGTGTGCCCTTTTCGCGCAGGCGTGTGAGGCCCAGGACGAGGCGGTGTGCGTAGCAGATGGGGGCGGGCATGAGCTCCTTGGTCTCGCGGCAGGCGAAGCCGAACATCATGCCCTGGTCGCCGGCACCTTGCTCGTGGGTCTGGGTCTCGTCCACGCCCTGCGCGATGTCGGGCGATTGCTTGTGGACGCTGGTGATGACGCCGCAGGAGTTGGCGTCGAAGCCGATCTCGGGGTCGGTGTAGCCGATTTCGGCGATGGTCTTGCGGGCGACGGCGGCGAGGTCCACGATGGCCGTGGAGGTGATCTCGCCGGCGATAACGACGAGGCCGGTGGTGACAAGGGTCTCGCAGGCCACGCGCGACATCGGGTCGCCCGCGATGTAGGCGTCGAGGATGGCGTCTGAAATCTGGTCGGCCACCTTGTCGGGGTGGCCCATCGTGACGGCCTCGGAGGTGAACAGATGCCTTCGTCCGCTGTCGCTCATGGCCTGTCAGGTCCTTTCTTGTTCAATGGGCCGCAGGAGGGGTTCCAGGGCGGCCATCGTGCGTTCGGTGGCGCCGCGGTGGCGGTCCACCACGCTTCGCGCCCGCCGACCCAGCTCGGCGGCGGCGCCCGGGTCGCTCAGGAGTCCGCGCAGCGCCCTCTCGAGCTCCTCAGCATTGGCTACGCACAGGGCCGCATGCCCCGCGATGAGTTCCTCCGTGACGTCACGGAAGTTCGCCGTGTGCGGCCCGAAGAGCACGGGCCTTGCGTGGGCGCAGGCCTCCAGCATGTTGTGCCCGCCGTGCGGCACCAGGCTGCCGCCCACAAAGGCAGCCGTGGCGAGGCCGTAGACGCGCGCCAGCTCGCCCACGGTGTCGAGCACGACCACCGCGCCCGCCTCGCCGCGCTGGCCCTGGGCAAGCGCGGTGCGGCGGACGCATGGCAGGCCCGCGCGCCGCACGAGCTGCTCGACGGCGCCGAAGCGCTCGGCCTGCCTCGGCGCCAGGATGAGCCGCAGGCCGGGCGCCGCGGCGCGCAGCCGCGGATACATCGCCACCAGCGCCTCGTCCTCGCCCGGCCACGTGCAGCCGGCCACGACCACCGGCTCGTCGGCCCCGATGCCCAGGCTGGCGGCCAGGGCCTCGTCGCGGCCGCCCGGGGGCGCCGCAGGGCAGGAGTCGAACTTTACGTTGCCCGTCACCACGACCCGTTCGGGAGGCGCCCCGAGGGCCTTGAGCCGCTCGGCATAGGTCTCGCTCTGCACGCACAGTAGCTTCACCCTGCCGAGCCAGCGGGCCACGAGCGGCCTGATGAGGCGATAGCGGCGGAAGGCCCGCTCGCTGAGCCGCCCGTTGACGATGGCCACTACCACGCCCCGCCGAGCCGCAGCCGCCAAAAAGTTCGGCCAGACCTCCAGTTCCACGAGCAGGACGACGTCGGGCCGGATGCGCCCGAGCGAGCGCCGCACCGCGAACGAGAAGTCCAGCGGATAGTAAAACACCCTGCGGCCTGGGTAGAGCCGCTGCGCCGTCGCCAGACCCGTGTTGGTCGCCGTCGAGAGCACGAGGTCCCAGTCGGGTCGTGCCCGCGCCAGGGCCTCCACCAGTGGGCGGGCGAGGTTCATCTCGCCCACCGACACCGCATGGAGCCAGGCGCAGGGCGCGCTGCCCGCCCGCGCCGCGACGCCCCCGAGCCGCTCCCGATACCCCGTGCGGTACTTCTCGCTCGTCAGCGCCTTGTAGGCCAGTAGTGGCGACGCAAGCACCACACCAGCGGCATAAGCGACGTCGAGGGCGAGCGACATAACGCAGTATCCTACCAGAACCTTCGCCCGGCTTCAACCGTTGGAGACCGCCGAGCACGGCCCCGAGTTACCCTGACGCTGCGCCGGGTCAAGGCGCCCGACCCTCTCCCTGCCCTCTCCCTGGAAGGGAGAGGGGTGAAGCCCCCTTCCCTCTGCGGGATAGGGGCGACACACCCCCCTCCCTCTCAGGGAGGGGGAAGGGGGAGGGTCGGAGCCTATGCTGGAGACCGCTGCGCACGGCCCGGAGTTACGCTAACGCTGCGCCAGGTCAAGGCGCCCGACCCTCTTCCTGCCCTCTCCCTGGAAGGGAGAGGGGTGAAGCCCCCTTCCCTCTGCGGGATAGGGGCGACACACCCCCCTCCCTCTCAGGGAGGGGGAAGGGGGAGGGTCGGAGCCCTTGTTGGGCTGGATCTTGGGGAATCAGGTTTCCCGGCGCATTCGGCACAGGGCGCTCACGGCTGGGCGGCCGCCTCCTGCTGCTTGAGGAAGGCGTCCCAGAGCGCCCGGCGGATGTGGAGGTGAAGGTGGACGGCTGGTCGCAGGCCGCGGGTCTCAGTGAAGTAGTCCCCGCGAAGCGCGGCGCGGAGGGTGTCCTCGACCTGCGTCGAGGCGATGACGAGGTCGGCATCGGGGGCGGCGGGGACGGCGTCCCAGTAGCCGACGTTGGGGAAGCGGCGGAGGTAGAAGGGCAGCGGCCAGTAGTCCTGCTCGGGCGCGATGACCTTGATGACCATCTCCCGCCCCCTGGGGTGGACGGCGGCGAGCTGCTCGGCGCGGCGCGGGACCTCCAAGAGGTCCCAGGTGGTGTGGGCGTAGACATAGGGGTTGCGGCGGTCGGCCATGAAGCGGCGGTCGAGCGCGGCGCGGTTGGCCTGGGTGCCGAGGTGCCAGGCGGCGGCGGCGAGGGCGAGCGCGACGGCGGCCTTGAGCAGGTGTGTGGGCACTCGGCTCACCACGGCCACGGCGCCCACCCCCGCCAGCAGGATCATCCCGTGGAGAAAGCTCATCATGCACCAGGGCGTCTTGTAAGGCACAAGGGAGTAGATGGCAGTGAGGATGAGGGTGTAGAAGGCCAGGAAGCGGAGGAGGGGGGAGGGGCCTGATTTCCGATTTCCGATTTCCGATCTCCCATTTGCCCCGGCAGTTGAGTCTTCTCTGCGGCCTCTCTCCGGTTGCTCTGCGGCCTCTGCGTGAGACTCCTCGCTGGTTCGTCGGCGGCGGGGCCAAAGGGCGGCCACGATGCCGACGGCTGCGAGGGCGAGAATCAGCCCCTCGCTCCACCAGGGGCCGCGGCCGAGGCGCGAGTAGAGCAGCATGCCGAGGTAGTAGTGCCAGGGCTTGTCGTGGACGCCCGCGCCGCCCGAGCGCTCGACGTAGGTGGCGAAGGTGAGGACGGAGTCGAGCGGTCCGCGCCAGTTGGTGAAGAACGAGCTGAAGAGGACTACGCTTACGGCGAGGCCGGCGATGGCGGCGAGGGCCACGTGGCTAGGCCTGATGAGGCCGCGGACGCGGACGGGCTCGCCCCAGAGCTTGCGCCAGCCGAGCTTGGCGGCGAGCGCCAGGCCGATGGCCGCCAGCGTGAGCACCCAGGTCTCCTTCGTCGCGTGCATGAGGGCCAGGGCCGCGGCCGCGGCGACCGCCCAGGGCAGCCGCCCGCTTCGCGCGTAGCGCCAGCCCGCACCGATGGCCGCAAGGGTGAAAAAGACCAGCAGCGTCTCGTGGATGTAATAGCGGTTGTAGAAAACCATCGCGGGCGAGATGGCCGTGAGGATGCCCGCGACGATGGCCGCCGGCCACCCCAAGCCGTCGGCCAGCAAGGGCAGCAGGAGCACCAGCCCCACGCCGGCCACGACGTTCACGAGGCGATACGTCGCCTCGGACGACTCGGCGAAGCTCTTCGCCCCGCTCAGCCACAGGAACGGCAGCGTTGCATAGTGGAGGGTGGGACCGTGATACTCGTGGGGGTCGTAGCGGTAGATGCCGTGGTCGTAAAGCGTCCCCGTCCTGAACGCCTCGACCGCCTCATCGGTGTGCAGCGGCCTGAGGGTGAGCCGTGGCAGCCGGAAGGCCAACGCCCCGGCCGCCACGGCCAGGAGGACTGCGAAGGGGAGAGGGCGACGAGTCATTTGGCCGGCGTGGCGTAGACCTCGACCTCGGTGTAGTGGTTCATGTCGTTGGCCGTGCTGCCCTTGGAGTAGAGGCGCAGGTAGCGGGCCGTGATGTCCTTGCAAGGTATCAGGCGGCCCTCGTAGCTCTCGAGATACTCCAGGTCCTTGCCGATGCCGAGGCCCGAAGAGTTGTCGTAGTCGTTGTTGTAGACTGTGCGGACGTTCGTGATGAAGTCCGGGTCGTCGGCGACCTGGACCACGACGTCGTGGTAGATGCGCGCCTCGCCGTGGAAGTGCCAGACGAGGATGGCGTGGATGTTGAACTTCTCCTGGAGGTCAATCTGGACCCACTGGCGCCCCGGGCCGAGCTCGACGTAGGAGCCGTCGGAGCCCTTCTTGTCGCCATCAGTGACCTGGGCGAGCTCGCCGATGATCGGCGCCTCGTCGCTGCTCGTCACGGGCTTCTTCAGGGCGACGTTCTTGGTGCCCTTAGGGGCCATGAAGGGCGGCCGCGGCTTGCCCGAGGGCTTCTCGATGTGCTCGGTGAGCTTCAGCTCCTTGGGCGTGCCGCGGAACATCGGCAGGGGCAGCTCGATCTTCAGTTCCTCGAGGCCCTCCTTGCCCCCTTCAGCCGCGCGCGCGGCGCCAGCTAACGCCCCGCACAGCAGCAGCCCCGCCACGACCAGCCCAATGCACACACACAGCCTCATCCGCATCGAGTCCAGCTCCTTGCTCAAGGGGGGTGGCTCCAAGAGAACGCCACGAGAACGATCCCATATTCTACAGAAATCCTGGCTGGGATTCCAACCGAACTTCGCTTCGCGGGCACGTCATGCGCAATCCAGGCTTGACATTTGCGTCGCTCCTGCGCCATGATGAGGCAGCGGCGGGTGAAGCGCTCATAGTATCCTCTTACGGAAAGGGGCGAAGCATGAAGAGAGCGCACAAGGCTGTGGCGGTGTTGTGCTGCGTGGGCGTGTTCGTGCAGGGCTGCTCGTGGATCGAGCAGAACCCCAAGACGGCAGCCGGGGCGGGCATCGGGGCAGTGGGCGGGGCGCTCCTCGGCGCTGCTGCCGGCGGCCACCACCACCGAGGGCGCAGGATGGTGGCAGGGGCCCTCGTCGGCGCGCTCGCGGGCGGCCTGATCGGGAACTACCTCGACCGCCGCGACAGGACGGCTCAGCAGACGAATCAGGCCTACAACTACGCGCCCGACCAGGGCACCCGCCTGGAGCTGGCCGGCGTGGCGGTCGAGCCGAGCACCGTCGCCCCCGGCGGCAGGGTGAGCCTCAACGTCACCTATGCGATCATGGCGGCCTCGGACCAGACGCAGGTCGCCGTGACCGAGACCCGCGTGCTGACCTACAACGGTGCCAAGGTCGCCGAGCTGAGCTCGCCCGTCACCCGCACCCCGGGCACCTACACCAGCCAGGTGCCGGTGGACCTCCGCGCCGACGCTGCGAAGGGGCGCTACGACCTCACCGTCACGGTTTCCGGCGCCGGCAAGATGGTCCAGGGCGCAGCGTTCTTCGTGGTCAACTGACGGCCGCGGAAGCGACCTCTGCGGCAAGGTCCTCCTCGCGCGTGTCGGCGTGCACCCGAAGGCGTCTGATGCGGACCCCCGGCTGCGCCCGGTAGTGGGCGAGGAGCTGGGGCGTCTCGGTGGCGAATAGCGCGAGCTTGCGAGCGACAGCCTCCGGCGTGTCGTCGTCGCGCCCCGCGTGGTCGAGGCCCTCGCCGCGGCTGCGTCGGGCCACCCTGGCCCCCGCCGCCGCAGGGCCGCACTCCAGGACAACGACCAGCTCGACCCTGACGAGGCGGGCGATGGCCCGCGCCTGGCCCGCGTGGCGCGGCAGGCCGTTGAGCACGAGCATCTCCCGCCTGGGGTCGAATGCGACCCGCTCCAGGAAGCCCTCGAGCAACCTCTGAGCCAGGTCGAAGCGTTCGTCGGGCAGGAGCGCGTGGGCGTCGAGGAGGCGGCGGACGTAGGCCGCGTCCTCCGGCGACAGGTCGCGTTCGCCGGCCGCCGCCGCGCGCAGCTCGGCGCCAAAGTCGAAGTGGCGGAAGCCGCCGCGCCGCTCCAAGAGCATTCCCACTGGGCTCTTGCCCGAGCCCGTCGGCCCCACCAGCAGCACCGCCCGAATCCGTCCTGGCATGCTTGGCATTGTCGCGCGAGAGTTTTCGAAGGGTGGTTCGGAGGGGAACCTTTTGCAAGAGGTTCCCCTCCGTCCGCTTAGTCCTTGGCCGCGAGCCCGCTGGGGACGAAGGCGCCGGCTTCCAGGCAGGGGCCGGAGGAAATGCGGGTGCGCGCGGGCTTGAGGGACCAGGTCTGGAGCCGCGCGTGCAGGCGCAGCTTGTCGGCCGAGAAGTCCGGCCCCAGAAAGCCGCACTCCTCGGTCCAGCCGAAGGCCCTGTCCAGCTCGTGCGCGAAGGCTGGATAGCGGGGCACGTTATGGAGGCGCAGCCTGGCGAACTGGTCTCCCCTGCACGCGGCAGCGAAGGAGGCGACACAGGCGGCGTGCATGCTGCCGAGGCCCACTCTCGCCCCGCCCAGCAACAGGTTGGCCGGCAGGTGGCCGGTCTTCTCCACTATGGCGAGCAACTCGCGGCACAGGCCGAGCAGTTCCTCGCGGGTGGCGAAAAGCCGCTCGGGCACGAGGACCGGCTTCTCGGTTGGCCCGAGGACGTCGCGGCGTCGGACGGCTCGCGGGAGCGCCCCGCGACCCTCGCCCTCGACGAGTGAGTCGGCCAGGGCCGCCAGCAGTTCGCCCGGCGAGAAGTGCGGGTGCAGGCGCGGGTGGCCCGGCTCCTCGCCCGAGGTGCAGTAGGCCAGGAGCACATCGCGCGAGATGCTGGTGTGCTGCTGGGCGAAGAGCTCGGCGGCGCGTGCGATGCCGACGACCTGGACGTCGCTGCGGCCGCGCAGATATTCGCAGAAGCGCGCGAAGTTAGCCCGGGCCTTCTCCATCTCTCCGACGGTCCGCAGCTCGTAGGCGTAGCCAAGCTCGGCCATCGTGCGGTTCCGGCCGTTCGCGTAAAGCTCATCCTCGGTCCAGCCCTTCACGCGGATGCGGACGGGATGTGCGACGAAGAGGGATAGGCACTCGACGCCCGCGGCGATGGCGCGGTCGAGCCCCTCGCGGAGGCAGCGCATGCGGTCGTCGAAGTCCTCGTCGCAACACAGGGCGCCCTCGAGGTCAGCGGCAAAGTACCCGCCGGGCCGCTCGGGGGTGCCGGGGTGGGAGGGAAAGCTCAGGGCGCCGGCGTACCACACCGGCCCCGCGTGGCCGGGCCAGTGGGGCCAGGAGTAGACGTAGGGGAGCTTCATCCGCGCGGCGGCGCCGTGGCTCTGGGGCGCGCTGAAGACCGCGTGGCGGCTGGTGGCGACGGGCCACTTCCAGAACGCCTTCTTGACGGCCTCGGCGGCGCGCCGCTCGTAGTCGGCGAGCTTCTCTACCCCGTCGGCCCAGCCGCAGCGCTCCACGATCTCCGGCACCACGGGGTGGTTGTTGGAATCCGTGTGGATGCTGATGTCGTGCTCGGCTATGGCGGCCAAGGCGTCCAGGCGGTTGCGCTGGAGCATGGTCCTGGCCTTGTCGCCGATGACGTGAAAGGTCGCGCGCAGGCCCGCCTTCGTCAGCGTCTGGGCGATCCACACCGGCACGTCGTCGGTCCGCGCCTCGGCCGGGTAAACCGTGTCCTCAACGTCGAAGTGCAGCACCACGTACATCGTCCGCGTCCTCCGTTCGGGGCGGGCGGGTCTTACTCCCGGGTGCGCGCTGCATCCTATCCGCCTCACCGCCTCGTGTCAATCGCAGGTCGAGGGTCGGCGCGGCCGCTGGCCGCCATCTCCCATTACAAGCCGGTGCGAGATGCGGCCTGGCCTTGGCGCCGGGCGTGCGACCCCAGGACCCGCGACCTCATGAACCAAGACATCCCTCCGCCCGGTTCCTCGCCCTCCAGCCCGGGGGCCGGGCGGATGCATCTTCCCCCAGACCGGGGGCGCGTAAGCGAGGCTCCCCTGCCGTCCGTCCCGAGCGGCGCACGCCAGGCGTGAAGAGTGGGGATTCTTCGGGCGGCGAGGGATGGCCGTACGGCGTGGGGGGGTAGAGGGGCAGAGGGCTTCATCTCCTCCAACTCGAAAAAGCGCTTTTCGGGAGTGAGGCATTTGCGTTGTCTCCGCTAACACGACAACGCTAACTTCCCTGGCGGAAGCCCCAAAGAGTCGCCGTTCTGAGCGTAGGCCGCCGCTGGGCGCCCGAGGTCGAAGGGTCTTTCGGGCGTGGTCCGTTTCGGACACCACGGGGGGGGAGCGCGGGTAGGGGCAGGTCCCTGTGCCTGCCCGAACTCGATGGCGCGGCGCAACATAGGTGGGCGGGCACGGGGCCCCGCCCCTACCTGCGGGCCCGATGGGCGGGCACGGGGACCCGCCCCTACCTCGTGTGCGAAACGGACCGTGCCCGAATTTCTCTTTGGCTTGTCT
>Ga0101944_10002567_pt1 | contig 28749 bp, 21 predicted proteins | sample DewCreD2012metaG_FD_75245 | JGI IMG/M metagenome (GOLD analysis project Ga0101944, IMG submission 75245) | Hot spring sediment bacterial and archeal communities from British Columbia, Canada, to study Microbial Dark Matter (Phase II) - Dewar... ... | reverse complement strand
GATTTGACGAATCGGTCGCCGTAGCAGCCCAACTGCGGCCGCAAGTCGTCCACGGCAATCATCAGCACGTTGAGCCGTTTGGGCCTGTCGGCGGCCGATGCCGCAGCGGCGAAACCGAAACACAAACTCAGGCACAGCCAGATCTGTCCGCGACTCATGGCAGCCCTCCGAATAATGGAGGAATGAGCAGATGGAAAAGGCACCGAGCGGAAAAGCCCGTTCGGCTGTCCCAACAGCAAACAAAAAGATAACACCACCCGTATAGACTAGGCAACAGTGCAACGCGACAAGCGGTTGTGCCTAGATGCGGTTGAGCGGAAGTCGTCGGTCCGTCGCTCGGATGTTGCGGCTCCCGGCCGGCGAGGGCCGCGCACACGGGCGTCGAATCCTTCGCGGGCGGGCCGAAATGGGCCGCTTCCGTTAAACCCGTTAAAGCAGAGCCCCATTCTCGACCGCGAGGAATGAATCAAAGCCCCATAGCCCCTTGGCATTGGATCAAACCTATTTGCATCACCCCAGCTCCTCGGCGTCGCGCCGATTATCGCGCGAATGCGTCAAGCGGCGCAAACTGCGGGGTTTGAATCGTGGGGCGCAAGTTTGTTGCCGGAAGCGATTGTAGCGTGCCGAACATGATGAAGTGGTGTTCTTCCCCAGCGACGACCTGGGCATGGAGGCGCAGGCAATGTGGCGAGTGTTTCTCGTATTGGGCATAGTTCTGCTCGGAAGGCTGCCGTGCGCGGCAGCGGCCGCCGAGCCGACCGTGGCGCTCGGCTCGGTCGAATCGGCTCAGCCGGCTCCCTCTGCAACCACAGGCAAGCCCGCCGGCGACCCATCGACGATCCCCACGGTCAATCTCTGGGAGATCATGCGCAAGGGCGGCAAGCTGATGTATCCGATTGCCGTCTGCTCGTTCTTGCTGCTGGCGTTCACCTTCGAACGGCTGATCAGTTTGCGCCGCGGTCGGGTAATTCCTCGGCCGTTCGTCAAGCGATTCCTTCAGCAGATCAAATCAGGCGAGCTTGATCGCGACGAAGCGATAAGCCTGTGCGAAGAGAACGGCTCGCCGGTGGCAATCGTGCTGGCCGGCGCCGTGCGGAAATGGGGCCGCCCCGCCGTGGAGATCGAGCAAGCCGTGATCGACAGCGGCGAACGCGTGACCAACGGACTCCGCCGCTACTTGCGGGTGATCAACGGCATTTCCGTCGTCAGCCCTCTGCTCGGCCTGCTCGGCACGGTAACCGGCATGATCGCCGCGTTCAACGCCATTGCCACCAGTGACGCGATGGGCCGGCCCGAACGGCTGGCCAACGGCATCAGCGAGGCGTTGTTGACCACGGCCTTCGGGCTTTTCGTGGCCATTCCGGCATTGATCATCTACTTGTTCCTCGTCAGTCGGGTTGACCGCCTGATCATCGACATCGACGCCATCGGCCAAGAGGTGGTCAATACGATCTCGGCCGAGGAACTGGCCGCGGCCGGGGCCTCCCGCAATCGTCGGAACTCGAAAAAGGAGTCCAAGGAAGTCGCGGTGGACTAAAGAGCTGCCGGTTGAGGGGCGATGCCGCTCCCGGGCGAAAAACCGCTCCCGCTGGTTGCTGGAGTTATTTGTCGGCAGAAGAAGTCTGGGGTTGGGCGAGTAGTTCCCACCGGAAACGGAAATGCGAGAAGTCAAAAGCAAGCCGAGAGTCTGTTGCCCGCAGCCGGCTGATTCGCTTGGGTCTCGGCCGCCTTATTCATTGCGCGAACCGATTTTGCCATGCCGCTGAAAACGCATCTCGACGATCAACCCAGCTTGAACCTGACGCCGATGATCGACGTTGTGTTCAATCTGATCATCTTTTTCATGGTCGGAACGCAAATGACCGACCCGGAACGGCAGATCGAACTGAAAGTGCCCCGAGTTTCCGACCGGGGCGTGCTCACCGCGGCCCCGGACCGTAAAGTGGTCAATGTGTACCGCGATGGGGTGATCACCCTCGATCATCAGACCGTCACGACGGCCGAGTTGGTCGAACGCCTCGCCGCCGCCCGTCGGCAATACGAAGACTTGGGCGTACTGGTTCGCGGCGATTCCGAAGGGAAATTCCAGTACGTCGCCGAAGCACTGAACGCCTGTAAACAGGCGGGTATCCGCGAACTGGGGATTTCCGTACAATTGACTCGATTGGAACGGTAGCCCGCGCGGCCGCCCCGCGCTCGCCCGACCGTCGTTTGCGAGATCGAAACCGTGTCTCTCTTTGCAATCACTTGGCCGACGATCGCGTTTTCGCAGCTCGTCTTTTGGCTGCTGTGGTCGGGCTTGGTTGCAATAACGGCCGCCCTGATCGTTCTGCTGTACACGCGTTGGGGCCAATCGAAGCCGCTGGGCAAGTGTCTTGTTCTTTCGTTGTTCGCCCACGTGCTGCTGGCGTTGTACGCCACAACGGTGCAATTGCGATTCGATGTGCCCTTCGCCCCCGAACCAGTGACGCACGTTGTGCTGGGCGACGACCGCGAACTGACCGAGAACCCGGCGGCGCGCAACGAGCCTTGGGAGAAGTTCGACCCTCGGGAGCTGCTCGAACCGAAACAAGAGGAGCTGGACCGCGAGCAAGACGTTTCGATGCCGGCCCCGCAACGGACCGTCGACGACAGTCCGATGCCGGTTCCGGGCGAAACGCCGATCGACCACGTGGCGCAGAAGCCTGCCGAACCCGAGCAGCGAACGCTCGAGGCGGCGCGACCCGAAACGTTTGCCGCATCGCGCGCCGCTTCGCCTACGGTTGAGGAGCCGCAACCGCAGCAACGAGAGGCGCCGAGCCTTCCGCTGCCCGAGGCCGCGCCGACCGGCCCGTCGCCCGCCAGCGAGCAGTGGCTCGCAAACCTGGAACGGCGCAGCTCGCCCGGGGTGCCCGAGGCGTTGTTGGCCCACCTAACGCCGTTGCCTCGCCTAAATGAGCCTATCTTGCCCGCCCTTCCTGCCGACGCCTTGCCCGACCCCAGCTACCAGGCAGCCGCGGGCAGTCGAGGAGCCGCTCCGCCCGAAGTTCGCCCGCACGCGGTCGGCGCCGGTGTGGTGCCGCCGCTCGCGCCGGCTGCCCCGCCGGGTAGCCCCGCTCAAATCACTCGCCAACATTCCGCTGGGCCGATCAACGCCGAAGTCGATGGTTCCGCGATGCCGACGGCCGCCTCGCCGGAGTCGCCGCCGATAGCGCAGCCGAGCGTCGCGTCGTTGACGCGCCGCAACGCGGCCCCGAACGCGTTTGTGCCGGAGCGCTACCTCTGGCGCAACGCGCCGGACAAGCTCCGATGGGCCGAGCGTCAGGGCGCTTCGGCCGAAACGGAGGCCGCCGTTCAGGCCGCGCTGCGCTGGTTGGCCGCCGCCCAAGCGCGCGACGGCCGCTGGGACTCGTCCGACTTCGGCGGCGGACGCGAGGATCAAGTGCTGGGCCGCAATCGGCAGAATGCGGGCATCGAGGCCGACACCGGCGTTTCCGGCCTGGCGCTTCTGGCATTCCTTGCCGCCGGACACACGCATCTGACGGGCGACTACCAAGAGACCGTCCGTCGCGGACTGCAATACCTGCTGAGCATCCAAGCCAAGGACGGCAACCTGGCCGGCTCAGCCGACAACTTCTCTCGAATGTACTGCCACGCAATGGCGACCCTGGCCATATCCGAAGCGCTGGGGATGACCGGCGACGAGCGCCTGCGCGAGCCGGCACGCCGCGCGTTGGCCTACACCGTCGCCTGCCAAAGCCCGACGACCGGCGGCTGGCGCTACGTGCCGGCCGACCCCGGCGACACCAGTCAATTGGGCTGGCAATGGATGGCCCTGAAAAGCGGCGAATTGGCAGGCATCCCTATCCCCGAGCGGACACGTCAAGGAGTCGTCAAGTTTCTTCAAAGCGTGGCCATGGGTTCGCACGGCGGGTTGGCCGCCTATCGGCCCGGCGAACGCCCCACACGGCCCATGACGGCCGAAGCCCTCTATTGCTGGATGCTCTTGGGCGTGTCGGCGGATCATCCGGCCGTTCGCGAGGCGACCGAAGCGATCATGGGCGAACTGCCCGGAGTCGGAAGGCACAACTGCTATTATTGGTACTACGCCACGCTGGCCCTATATCAGTTGCAAAACGATCATTGGCAGCGGTGGAACGACGCCGTCACTCGAGCCTTGCTCGCTCGGCAAGAGAAATCCGGCCCTCAAGCCGGATCGTGGAACACCGACACCGTATGGGGCGGCTACGGCGGACGAGTGTACACGACAGCCATCAGCGCGCTGACGCTCGAAGTGTACTACCGCTACCTGCCGCTTTACGCTCGTCCGATGGAAACCGCCGTTCAACCTCAGCCTCGGTCGCAACCCGCAGGCCCCGTCTTCCCGCCGCGATAGGTGCCAACCGCTCGGCTCCCGCCCGCAAAGCAACGCGCCGATCGGTTTTGCTGCCATACTCATCGAAAACGTTCCACATATTGGCGAAAGGCGGCCGCCGGGGCAACGAAGCGGCGCATTTGTGCGCCGTCCCCGTTTGAACCGTTTTCCGTTTGTCGCGGTTCTGTTGTCATAGTTCTTTTTGGAAGGGCAGTCAACGGACAAGTTCCCGTGCGGGGCGATTGCGTCGATTTGACGGCCAGACTTGACACGGCCGGCGGCCGTGACGATCATACGGGAGACTTCCGCATCGAGCGGAGCACGCCTGCCCAGCGCAGACCCTCCTGCCGTGATTTTCATTCAAGCTTTGCGTTAAGGAGTCTTAGTATGCCCAGCGCGCGACCATTCTCGCGTCGGCGTTTTCTTGCCGCCAGCGCCGGAGCCGGCGCCGTCACCGCCCTTCCCTATTTCGTTCCCGGCACTGTGCTGGGCATGAATGGGGCAACCCCGCCAAGCGAGCAGATTGTCATGGGAGGCATTGGAATTCGCAGCCGCGGAATGCACGATCTCCGCTGGCTGATGAGCCAGCCCGACGTTCGCTTCGTTGCGATTTGCGATCTCCAGAAGAAACAGCGGCTGGCCGTTAAACAGGTGGTCGATGAACGCTACGGCAACACCGACTGCGCCATGTATCCGGAAATCAACGGGTTTCTCGCCGAAAGGCCGGATATCGACGCCGTCTTGATCGCCACGGGCGACCGATGGCACGCCCTGGCTTCGATCTTGGCGATGCGTGCCGGCAAAGACGTGTACACGGAGAAGCCCTCGTGCATGACCATTGCCGAGGGCCGTGCCGTCGTCGAAACGGCCAAACGCTACGGTCGCGTCTATCAAACCGGCACCCAACGGCTCAGCGAGCCGAACCATGTATTCTGCATCGAAATGGCTCGATCCGGCCGCTTGGGCAAGATCCACACGGCCTACGCCCACATCGCCCCGTGGGACGCCGCCGAAATGCGCCACGACTGGCTGCCCGCCGTCCCCGAACCGCCGAAGGAAGAGGTGGATTGGGATGCTTGGCTCGGCCCCTGCCCCTGGCGGCCGTACAACCCGGCCTACGTTAGCGGCGGTTGGCGAGGCCACTACGATTTCCACACCAGTTGCATCGGCGAATGGGGTGCGCACACCTTTGCCCAAGCCCAGGCCGGATTGGGATGCAGCGAGACATCGCCGATCGAATACGAGTATGTGCCCAACGACAGCGGCGACGGAATGGTCACCCACTTCGCCAACGGAGTGCGCATGATCCTCTCGCGCGGAACGAAACACTGGCACGGTTCGTGCGGCGAACGTTTCGACGGCACCGAGGGCTGGGCGGCCGCGGCCGACGGCTACGCGAAGCCCGAGGTTTCCTCGCCGGCCTTGCTCAACGAATTCGAACGCGTGATCGGCGAATATGTCGCCCGCACCGGTCGATCGCTCGACCACATGCGAAACTTCCTCGACTGCGTGAAAAGCCGAGAGCGCACGGTCGCCAACCCCGAGGTGATGCACCACTCGATGACCACCGTTCATGCCGCGAACATCTGCATGTGGCTGAAGCGAAGCCTGAAGTTCGATCCGGTCAAAGAGGAATTCATCGGCGACGACGAGGCCAACCGCCTTCGCTCGCGCGCCATGCGCGAGCCTTACGTTTATTGCTGAACCGCAGCCCGGCCGCGGTTGCTGAACGGCAAACCGGCTGCTCGGCGCGGTCCCCTCGCGATGCGAGAGATAGTAGACGGTCGGCGGCTAAACGAACTGCCGCGTCCCTATTGCCTCGGAGAAGATACTTTCACCCTCGCCCTGGCGCGTTGCATACACCGATTGTCACGGAGATTTCACTGCCATGCCGAAAACCTATCGAACATCGTTGGTCGTTCTGATCTTAACGTTTTTGGCGACCGCGTCTTTTGCTCAAGAGGCGGCCCAGTTATCCGTTCTTCGCTCCGACGCCCCTCTAGCCGAGAAGGCCGCCGCGTGCCGACAACTGGCTCGGATTGGAACCAAACAATCGGTTCCCGTGCTGGCTTCGTTGCTCAATGACGAAAAGCTCTCGCACATGGCCCGCACCGCCCTCGAACCCATCCCCGATCCCGCGGTCGACGAGGCTCTTCGCGACGCCCTGGGGAAGCTTTCCGGCCGGCTGCGGGTGGGCGTGATCAGCAGCCTTGGGGTGCGCCGCGATGCGAAAGCCGTCGAGCCGTTGAGCAAGCTTTTGGCCGATCCCGATCCGGATACGGCCGCGGCCGCCGCAAGGGCTTTGGGCAGTATTGGAACGGCCGATGCGGCCGGAATGCTTCAGGCGGCGATGGCGAAAGCCGCGAGCCTAAGCGATCCGCAGAAACGGCGGCAGCACGTCGAATTCGTCGCCGAAGGCCTTCTGCGTGCGGCCGAGGCCCTTTGGGCCGCCGGCAAGAAGGACCAAGCTCAAACGATCTACGACCGGCTTCGCTCGCTGGAAGGCGCGCCCCCTCAAGTCCGCACGGCCGCATGGCGCGGATCGATTGTCGTCCGCGGAGATGCCGGCGCAGCAATGTTGATCGAGGCTCTCCGCAGCACCGACAAGGCGATTGCCGCGGCCGGCATGCGCGCCGCCACGGAGCTTGCCGGCAGTGCAATCACCAACGCGCTGGCGGCCGAGTTGGCTCAAGCGCCGGCCGGTCGTCGCGGACTGCTGATCGAAGTACTCGCTCAGCGCAGCGACCCCCGCGTCTTGCCCGCCGTGCTGCAAGCCGCCCAAAGCGACGACCCACAGTTGCGGCTGACTGCCTTGCGGGCACTGAAACGGGTGGGCGACGCCTCGTGCGTGCCCGCGCTGCTCGAAGCCGTCGCCAAGGGCGACAAAGCAGTCGCTCAAGCGGCCGTTGAAGCCATTGCAGCCTTGCAAGGAACATCCGTCGATCAGCAGATTGCCGCCCGGCTCTCCGAGGCGAAGGACAGTTCGCGGGCGACCCTGCTGGAAATCGCCGCCCGCCGGCGAATCGCCGCAGCCGCCCCGTCGTTTTGGACGGCAGCCGACGATCCCGATGCCGCGGTGCGGTTAGCCGCCCTGAACGGCTTGGGCGCCGTGATCGACACGCGCGACTTGCCCAAACTGATCGCGCGGCTCTCGAAAGCTAAAGACGAACAAGAGGCGACCGCCCTCGATAAAGCCCTCCGCGATGTCTGCCTCCGTGCCGCCGACCGCGAAGCCGCCGCGAAAGAGCTTGCCGCCGCTGTTCCGACCGTTCCCGCGCCGTTGAAGGCCAAGTTGCTCGAAACGCTCAATCAGGTCGGCGGGAACAATGCTCTTGCCGCCGTCGCGGCCGCTGCCCGCTCCAACGATAGCGAATTGCGCGACGCGGCCTACAGAACTCTCGGACAGTGGAAGTCTCCCGACGCCGCGCCGTTGCTGCTCGAACTGCATCGCGACGCAACCGACGACCGACTGAAGGTCCGCGCCATCCGCGCCTACATCCGCATTGCCCGCCAATTCGACATGCCCGCGGAGCGCCGAGCGGAGATGTGCCGCAAGGCGATGGAGCTGGCCCAGCGCGACGAAGACAAACGCCTGGTGCTCGAAGTGCTGCTCCGCTATCCCACCGACGAAATGCGGTCGATCGCCGTCGAAGCGGCCAAAGTGCCCGCGCTCAAAGATGAGGCCTCGTTGATTCTCATGGCCTTGGCGCAAAGCAAGAACGTCAATCGGGCCGAGCTGGGCAAAGCCCTGGCGCAGGCAGGCCATCAGCAGGTGAAGCTGGAGATTGTGAAAGCGACCTACGGCGCCGGAGAAAAGACGAAAGATGTTACCGAGGTATTGCGGCGCCACGCCAAGAACTTCCGCATCATTTTCTTGCCCGGCTCCTCCTACAACGATGCGTTCGGAGGCGATCCGGCCCCGGGCACGGTGAAGCAATTGAAAATCCATTACCGCATCGACGGCAAAGACGGCGAAGTGCTGCTCAACGAAAACAGCCCCATCGTCCTGCCGATGGTAAAATAGGGCGAGAGATTTCCACCGCCAAATCTCAAGCGTGTGCCGCTGCCGACGGCTCATTCGTCGGCTTGGCGTTGGGGTGCGCGCCGTTAGATCGGGGGTGCGCGCCTTTGGATCGCCCGACTATCGCACTGCTTGCGGGGCAGCAGCCGCGACAATCCAAGCGGGCGGAAATCGCCGTGCCCTCCGCAAGAAAAAGACCATCGTCCCGAACGTTGCTGCCGCGACTCAATTGCGGCAGAGTTAAGATTGGCCGCAACAAACAACGCCGGGACGAGGTCAGTCGCTTTCCCCTTCAACAGCCCGATGCCGGCGGCGGACGATTTTGCCGGCACGAGCTGAAGCGGGCGGATCGCCGTATGGCTCAACAACAACGGCTGCGGCCGTCGCTTGCGACCGGCCGCCAACACGCATCCTCTCTCGAGTGATCGCTGCCGACTCACAACTGACATCGCAACAGTCGGTAAACGGTTCGCACGTTCTGCCTAAACCGTCCGACCGATTCGCTTCGCCTGCGGCTGCGTTGGCGATGCCACGAGCGGAGTAAAAGCAAACGCCGGACCAACCCGCTATCAATTCGAGGATCAACCGTATCTGCTTTTCAATAAATCACTTGCAAACAAAGACCGTTCCTTGTAGAATGGTTGGCAATGTCGCATCAAATGACATTCCTGTCGATTTGATCGACACACAAAGCAATGCTGCGTAACAGCTCGGCGCGGCAGAAGGGGCGTTACGATCACCTTGCAATCGCCCGGAATGAACATTCACGCACCGTTGCAACAGGCCACGCCGAATGCTGCCGCATCGAGTTCGGGCCGGGCCGAGCCGGCTCGGCTCCGCCTGCCGATCTATTTGCAGTTGTTGTTGCCCATCGTCGGCCTGTCGGTCATGGCGGTCGTGGTTTCAGCGGCAACGACCGCCGGGTGGTTGGCTCTGCGCGTTCGGTTCGAACAGCGAGAGTCGATGCGCGGACTGGCGCAAGCACTGGCCGATGCCCGTTTCCCGCTGACGCAGCACGTTCTCAGTCAGCTCCACGAGTTTACGGGCGCCGAATTCGTGCTGTTCGACGAACGGTCTCGCATCTCGGCAACAACGCTTTCGCCGCTTTCCGAGACGAATCGCCGGACAATCGAGCAATTGATCGAGCAGCCGCTTCAATCGCTCTCTCTGCGGTTGCCGCCGACGACGGCCGACTCGGTATCGGCCGTTGAGGAATACTTCGTCGACCGAGTTAAGCTCAGTTCCCCTCCCGGACCGGCAAAAGGCACGCTGTTCGTTCTGCATCCGCACCAGCGGGTAACCCATCGCATGCTGGCGGCGGGCGTGCCCGCTGTGGTCGTCGGAGCGGCCGCCGTGTTGTTGAGTATATCGGCAAGCGTTTGGATGGCGCGGCGGATGGTGCGTCCGGTGCATACGATTCGAGAGCAGGCCGCACGGATTGCGCAGGGCGACTTCGCCCCGATGCCAATCGATCGACCGAATGACGAGTTGCGCGACCTCTGCGAGGCGATCAATCGCATGGCAGTGCAATTATCGCAGTACGAGGATGCGGTCCGCCGCAACGAGCGGATGGAGACGCTCGGACGGCTGGGCGCCGCATTGGCCCACCAGTTGCGCAACGCCGCCGCCGGAAGCCGGCTGGCGATCGAGCTGCACGCTCGCCAGTGCCCTCCGGAAAAATCCGACTCGTTGAATGTGGCATTGCGGCAATTATCGGTGATCGAAACCTATTTGCAGCGATTCCTCGGTCTGGGACAGATTGCGCCGCCCTGCGGAACGGCGGTCGATATTCGCCGTTCGCTCGACGAAGCGGCTGCTCTGCTCCATCCGCTGACGGCGCACCACGGCGTTCTTATCGAGATTGCCGCTCTCGACCAGCCCCTGATGATCGCCGCCGATGCCGAGGCCGTGCGGCAGTTGATCGTCAACTTGGCAGGCAACGCGATCGAAGCGGCCCAAACGGTGCCCGACCGCGGCGGACGCGTTTGGCTGAGCATCGCCCGCGAAGGAGATCAAGGCGTTCTCACGGTGGCCGACAACGGCCCGGGGCCGCCCGAGGAAATCGCCGCCCGGTTGTTCGAACCGTTCGCCTCGGCCAAAACCGGCGGCATCGGCTTGGGGCTGTGGGTGGCGCGGCAGATCGCCGAGGCCTATGGAGGCTCGCTCACTTGGCGGCGCGACGCCGGACGAACCTTCTTCGAGTTCCGTTTCCCCTTAAGCGATCGAGCGACGAGGCTGCCGGACGAGCGCAGCCCAGCGGACGCAAGAAACCATCGGTAATCAATTCCATGGCCCATGTCTTGATCATTGACGACGAACCGAGCATCTGCTGGGGGCTTGCCGAGCTAGTCCGATCGTTGGGCCACACCTCGGCAACGGCGCCGTCGGCCGAAGAAGGGTTTGTACAGGCTGAGCGGCAGCCCCCCGATGTCGTTATTCTCGATGTCCGCCTTCCGGGCATCGACGGAATCACCGCCATGCGGCGATTCCACGAGCAACTCGGTCCGCTGCCCGTCATCATCATCACCGCATTCGGCGATTTGCCAACCGCCATCGAGGCGATGCGGCGCGGGGCATTCGAGTATTTGGTGAAGCCGTTCGAACTGGCGGCCGCGCAGCACGCGATCGAGCGGGCGATCGAACCGCGGCCGTCGCCGCCCGCCGACCGCCCTGCGCCGTCCCCGTCCTCCTCGCAACTTCCGCTGGTCGGCGCATCGCCGGCCATGCAAGAGGTGTTCAAGCGGATCGCCGTCGTGGCCGCCTCCGACGCCTGCGTGCATGTCCACGGCGAAAGCGGAACCGGCAAAGAACTGGTCGCCCGCGCCATCCACCAATACAGCCGCCGCGCTCAAGGGCCTTTCGTAGCGGTCAATCTCGCGGCATTAAGCCCCACGCTGGCAGAGAGCGAACTTTTCGGGCACGTCCGCGGCGCGTTCACCGGAGCCGAATCGTCGCGGAAAGGCGTCCTTGAACAAGCGCACGGCGGCACCATTTTCCTGGACGAAGCCGCCGACATTCCGCCGGCGGTGCAGGTGAAACTCTTGCGCGTGCTCGAGTACGGCGAATTCGCGCCGGTCGGCGGCGATCGGCCGGTGCGGAGCGACTTCCGCATCATCACCGCCACTCACCAAGACCTGGGCCGACTCGTCGCAGAGGGCCGTTTTCGCGCCGACCTTTACTACCGCCTGATAACCTTCACCATCGAATTGCCGCCGTTGCGTCAGCGGCCGGGCGACATTCGTTTATTGGCCGAGTTCTTCCTCGACCAATTGGCGGCGAAGAATCGCTGCCCCCGCCCGCCGCTCACCCCGGAAACCCTGGCGCTGTTGGAATCGCGGCCCTGGTACGGCAACGTGCGCGAGCTGCGCAACGCGCTGGAGCATGCCCTGCTGATCGCCCGCGGCGGCCCCTTGCGCCGCGAGCATTTCCCTCCGCCCACTCCGCCGGCGCATGCAGCAGGCGCAACGCGAGAAGCCATGCTCGCCGCCATGGTCGCGGCGTGGGCCGAGCAGCAGATGTCGGCCCGGCCCAACGCCACCGGGCTGTACGAGCAATTGATGGCGCTGATCGAGCCTCCGCTGTTTCGCACTGTTCTGGCGCGCAACCGCGGCCAGTTTCTTGCGGCCGCTAAGCAACTCGGCTTGCACCGCGTAACGCTGAAGCGCAAGATGGCCGGCTACGGCGAAGATGAGGGGGCGCACTGACCAACAGCGGCGCACACAACAGCAGCGGCCGGACGGCTTCACTGAACAAACGATGACGGCGGTCTTTGGCAGGCGGGAACACAAGCGATGCTTTGGGAACTGTCGCTGCGATTGGCCCTGGGCGTCTCCCGCCTCGATGCCAAGCGGCGCGAGCGGCACGCAAAGGCCGTGTTGGCGCGTCAATGCACCGACGGCGGCTTCGCCGGACGCCGCGGCGACAGCGACTGCTACTACACGGGCTTCGCACTGCGGGCACTGGCAATTCTCGGACAGTGGGACGATTCGGTGATCGCGGCGGCAGCAGAGTTCCTGGCGAAACGCATGCAAGCGGATCAACCGCCGGTCGATCTCCTGTCCGCTGTTCAATCGCTGGAGTTGATCGAGCGGCTGGGCGGCCCGCCGGGGCGAATCGCCGCGGCCGTCGATCGCCGTTCGCCCGTCGAGCGGTTGATCGCGCGCTTGCGGCGCGCCGACGGCTGCTTCGCCAAGACGGAGCAATCCGGACCGTCGAGCACCTACGGCACTTTTCTGATGGTCGCCACGGCCCGACTCGTCGGAGCCGTGATTCCGGCGGCGCACGAGACCGCGGCCGCAATCGCCTCGCGTCAGCAGCCCGACGGCGGTTTTGCCGAGTTGTCCGTCGTTCACCGCAGCGGAGTGAACCCCACGGCGGCGGCCTGTTCGCTGCTTCGAATGCTCGACGCTCTGCCTTCGTCCGTCGCCGCGGCGGCCCAACGCTATCTTCGAGCAGTGCAGTCGGCCGACGCCGGCTGGCCCGCCCACGGATCGGCCCCTTGTTCCGATCTACTGAGCACTTTTGCCGCGCTGACGGTTCTGGCGCATGTGGCTCCGGCCGACGACTTCGATCTTCGTCGATCTCTTCCGTTCGTCGAGTCGCTGGAGCTTGACCAAGGCGGTTTTCGCGGCGCCGTTTGGGACGCGGAGATCGACTGCGAATACGCCTTCTACGGGATCGGCTGCTTGGGACTGCTGACGGACTTGAACGCGCCGGCCGGCTGAACGCTTGCGCAAACAATCGAGAAGGGCCGCTCGCGGCAGTCCGAGCGGACATCGTATGCGCGGCAATCCCGGCGGCAACCTCGCTAGCGCAGCTCTCTGCGCAACACGGCCCAAGGCGGGTGCCGCAGAACCGCCACGGCCGACAATCCGGCAACAGCGCTGCCGATGACGAACATCGCGATTGCCAGCAGCGCAATCGCCGCCCAAGGAGTCGAAGCCCTTGCGGCCGCATGGGGCAGCGTGGCAATTGCCGCCGACGCCAGCCCCACAGCGCAGCCGGCCCCGAGCAGCAGCCATGTTTCGCAAAGAACAACAACGGCCAACCGCAGCCTCGAAAAGCCGGCGGCGAGCATCAGGGCCAGCTCGCCGCGACGTTCCAGCAGCGTGCGCCACTGCACCACGGCCAAGCCCACCGAACCGAGCAGCAAGCCCAAACCGCCCAAGCTGCGGAATGTCGAAAGATAGGTGTTCTGAACCGCCGCCAGCTCGGCAAGCCGCTCGATCGTTGTCTGGGTTTCGACTCCGTAATCGGTCAAACTCGCTTCCCAGGAGCGACGAATGACTTCGATCACTGCATTTGGCACTGGGCCGCCCGATAGCCCCTGATCGTGATCCGACTCGATCAGAAAGTATCGATAGCCCGACTCGCGCGGGAAAAGCCGGACGAAGACCGACTCGGCGATCAGCAGTTCGCCTTGAAAGATGCTGTTCTCCAAAAGGCCGACAACCTTCAGTCTGATTCGCCCGCCGGCGTCGTCGATTTCGAATTCCTGTCCCACCCCTTCCCAAAGATGCAAAGCATACATCGCCGTGTTCTGATCAAGGATGACAGGCACAGCGGCGCCGGGCGACTGAGAATCAACGGCCGCGTTTTCCCGCAAAGCACGCCAGGGATGATCGCGGTTCGCCGCCTGAGCGAAGGCGAAGCCGCCCCGCTCGATCAACGAGTCGGGCACGCCGAGAATGCGCGGGCGGCTAATGCGGTACGGATTCAGGCAACTCGCGTCGTCGCCCGGCTTCACTCTCAAGGGAAACACGCGCATCCGCCGGGCGATCTCTTCCGGCAGGACGAGCTGAACCGCGGCCCTGCCCTCCTCCGTGTTCAGGTCGTGGTCGATCGCGCGAAGCGACTGCGCGATCAGCGCTAAGCCGCCATTACCGCTCAGGCGACTGATGCCGAATTGCCCAGGATCGATTTGAAATGCGGAAATCGCCGTAATGAGGAACACCGCCAACGATAGAAGCGCGGCCGAGAGCAAGCTCCGAGTCGGATTCGCCGCCGCATTGACCCATGCCAACCGGAGCAAGGCGAACCGCGAGGGCCGATCGAGCCGCACCGCCCTTCCCCGACGCAAGACTCCATAGATAAGCATCAACAGCGAAGCCCACGATACGATCCCCGCGCCGAAAAACAGCGCGGCGCGCATCTGTTCCGGAACGAAGGCCGCCGCTGCGCCCCCGGCCGCGGTTGCAACGAGCAATCCGGTACCCCACCACATGGTCCGACTCGCTCGGTGGGGGAGAGAGACATCGGACAAGCCCGTTGCCCCTGCAAGCAACTGTCGCGGCGGAATCCGCGTCAGCCGCCGCACGGCGACGATCATTGCACCCAACGCTGTCGCGGCGCCGATCACCCATCCCTGGAATAGTGCAGCAGCGCTCACGCACAACGTCAGCTGCGTTGTTCCCACGGCCGGCAGCCACCACGTGCGCAGCCCCCAAAGCATCAGCCACGCATATCCCGCCCCCAGTGCCGCACCGACAAGCGAACCGATCGAAGCGACCGCAGCCGCCTCGCTCAGCAACACGCGGAGGATTCGGCCTCGATCGAATCCAACGGCGGCCAACAACCCTAACTCCGCTGCGCGGCGATCGACCGCCAAACGAAAAAGCGCCGCCAGCAGAAGCACTGCGGCCACAATGACGAACCCGCTGAATCCGAGAAAGAGCCACTCGAACGGCGTCGTTCCCGCCGCTGCGGCCAAGGCCTGCTGACGAACAGGCATGAAGACGAATCCCACCTCCGCGGGATCAACAGGCGGCCGTCCGGCCAAGGCTAGGCGCTCTGCCGCCGCTTGGTCCGCGCCGGGGGCAACGCGCAGCGTGGTTGTCTCGCCAAAGCGGCCCGCCCAAAGCCTGCGCCCCGTGGCCAGCGAGACGAACGCCTTCGGGGTCGGCCCCCATTGCTTCCAGTAGTCGTCATCGGCGGGACGAATACGGCTTTGCTCGAAGGGGAACGGCGGATCCCAATCGCCCAAGCTCAGTTTGTCCGTAATCCCCGGCACGCGCGGCGTCCATGCTCGATCGATCGCCGGCCCCGACATCGCTGCAACCGCGGCAAGCCGCAGTTCGACCGTTCGCTCGCGGTAACGGCCCTGCTCGACTTCCTGCTCGAAATAGACGATCGTGATCCGGTCGCCGGGGCGGGCCTTCAACTGTTCGGCGGCCCAGGCGTTCAACACGACTTGATCTTCTTGCAACGGCGGGATCGGTCGGCCATCGACATCGTTGATCGGTCCAAAGGGCGGCTCGTTTTGAAAATCAACTGCGGTGATCGTGGAATACGGGATGGAACGGCCGTTGCAGGCTATCGAATTGGCCAGATGAGTCAGCGCCGGTTGTACGGGGCGGCCGTCGAACGCCCGACGCACGGCCGAGTCGAGCGACGGCGGCATCACCAACTGGGCGGCTGTTACGACGAGAACCCCGCCGGGCGAGGTCTCGATGCGAACCCCGCAATCCTCCCAATCAGGTTCCAGACGCCGCTGCAACTCCGCGGCGAGGTTCTCGCGGTCGTTCGGCTCTGCCGTCGCTGCCAACAATATGTTCGCGCGATCCTCAAGTCCGAGCCATTCGCACAGCGTGCCGCGCGACACCCAGGCGGTCGGACGGACCCGCTGCGTCGTCTCCAAGCCGAAGCGGCCCCACGCCTCGTCGGCAATCACCGACGCCACGCGCACACGCACGCTCTGCATCGGCTCGCTTTTGCGGCCCAACAGGCTCTCCGAAGGGATCTCGCCAAGCGACGGCACCCGCAAAATGAGCGTATCCGAAGACCCAACGCCGAGCCGATCGGCCGCCGTGCGGTTCAGCACGATCGAGTCGCCGTGCGGCGCAGGAAACGGCGGATAATCGGGGAAGATGCGATCGGCGCCATCGACGGCCCAAAGCTTTGCTTGAACCGATCGCCGCGCAACACGCCGGTCGGACGTTTCCAACGCGGCATCGGCAACGATTCCGGGCAGCACATGCACGTTCCGCCCCGGCATTTGGGTCGCTGCGGCCCGCTCGAGTTCAGAAGCCAGCTCGGCGCGAACAAAACGGGGAGCCGCCAGCGCCGCCTCAACATTGCCCAAACGCCTGCGCGCCAAATCGGCCAAGCTGGCGCGCATCGAGTCGCCGACAATCAGCGCGCCGCACAACACCGCGGCCGCCACCGCCGTCCCCGCCGCCACGGCCGCGTGGGGCCAACGATGATGTGTCAGCGAATTGAAGATCAGCCGCCACGCCGACATGCCGCATCCTCGGTTCCCGACATCGAGCTATTGATCGCAGCCGTTCGTCTTGACACAGGTCCGACGAGTCTTCGGTTCGAGCGCGTCACTTGGTTTAGCAAAGCCCGATCATTTCGGCGCCGCGGTTTCGCCCGACCATTGCTTTCGCGCGTGCTTTTCCCACGTCCATACTGTTGGGCAATCGGCCGCCGATGCAGCGAAGCGGCCCTTTGCGTGCTGCGGCCGCTCGAACCGCCTTCCGTCTTTCGCCGTCAGATTCGGACAACCTTTCCACCGCAGAGAATCGTCCAATCCTGTCGGGCCAGCCGATGAAGCGCACCGCTCCCGACATCTGCTTATGCCGCCAGTTCCTCCAATCGACCGTCGTTCAATTCCCAACGCCGCTGCATCATGTCGGCCAGCCGGCGGCTGTGCGTCACCACAACCAAAATCGTATTTTCAAGCCGTTGCAATTCCAGAAGCAATTCGGCCACGTTTTGGGCGGATGTGCGATCGAGGTTCCCGGTAGGCTCATCGGCCAGCACCAACAGCGGCTGATTGATCAGCGCCCGAGCCAGCGCCGCCCGCTGACGCTCGCCGCCCGACAGTTCCGCGGGACGGTGCTCTCGCCGGGCGGCCAAACCGACGCGCTCGAGCAACATCGTTGCCCGCGCGACGGTATCGGCCGAGGGCCCGCCGCTCGCCAACGTGGGCAGAAGCACGTTCTCCATCACCGAACACTGCGGCAGCAAATAATGATCTTGAAAGACAAATCCCACGCGGGTGTTGCGAAACTGGGCCAGCCGGCGTTGATCCATCTGCCACGGATCGTCGCCGGCCAACTCGACACGCCCCCGGGTGGGCGGCTCCAGCCCTCCGATGATGCTCAGCAACGTACTCTTGCCCGAACCGCTCGGACCGACTATGGCGGCGTTCTCGCCGGCGCCCAACCGCAGCGAAACACCCCGAAGAACAACCAACGGCTCGCCCCGAGCAGGAAACTCTTTGCTCAGGTCGTTGACAACCAGTTCGTTCATTCCCTCCCTCGTTGCCGGCAACGGTGCCGCGTTCAAGAATGGTCGTTCGATTCGAACGATTACGTTGGGAAAGGCCCTGCTTCGTTCGACGGCAAACCCGCATCGTCTTTTGGTTCCGCCGGCTTTCCGCGCTGCGCAATTCACCAGCCGCGTCGGGCGCGGAACCATTCCACCTGCCAGCGAGGACAGAACTCGAACCCGTGCTGCCGACACAGCGGTTCGAGCCAAACGGCCTTCTCGGCCAGATCGTCGGCGCGAACGCCCTGCGGCATCAGCCAAACGCGGCGACGATCGATCTCGCGCACCTCCTCCAGGTATTGCTCCACCTCGTCGATGTCGGCGGGATCATCGATCACGAACTTGATCTGGTACTCGTACTCGGCCGCGAAACGCCGCACGACATCGGGCGCGTGCCGTGTCGTTTCATGACGCCATGTCCATCGGGGATCGCCGTCGGGCGCCGGAGTCGAATTGCTCAACTTCGGGCTGATCGACATCAGATCGCAGGGCACCGGCGCATAGATCGTCCCCGATGTTTCGATCGTGATGTGCCTGCCCTGCCGCCGAAGCTCTGCGCACAGATTCCCCAGCTCGCCCGACAGAAACGGCTCGCCTCCGGTGATCACCACCGGCAACGGCCCGACGAAACGCCCCTCCGAGTCGATTCGCAGCAACCGATCGCTTTGCAAACGGCGCAACAACGATTCGTGGAGAACCACTTCGGCCCGAGGCCCGCTCTCGTCGAGCGCCTTCAACCGGCCAACTACCTCGTCCACCGCCAGGTCTTCGCCCTCCGGCGACCACGAAGCATAGGGAGTATCGCAAAACCGACAGCGCAAATTGCAGCCGCTCAGCCGCACGAAAAGGCTCTCGGCGCCGGCCAAGCGGCCTTCGCCCTGCCACGAACGAAAAATCTCGGCAATCAACATAACGATCGATTCGCGTCAACACCGGGTGAAACGCTGCGGCAGCTCGCCGCAACGCTTCCCGCAAGGGCGACGCTCTTTAGCCACCCCGGGCAGACAAACCGCCCTAACGCAACGCCGGCCCACCGAAAAGTCCTGAATCTGTCGCCGCCATCCCATTCAAACACACCACGCCCGCGTCCCATTTACGCATCGCACGAGAGAACGCACATCGCGTCTTGCACAGCATCGGTTTCTGCCATTGGAAACGGCGCCGCCGGTGAAACGGCCGAATGCGTGAAACGCCGGCGAACAACCGCGTTCCCTCTTGTGCAGTTGCCTGTGGAAGCTGATATTCCTATTCTTCCTTAAGATCATCAACTATCATAGAGGCGGGCGGGTGAAGATTCTATGCAAATCATTTTGGTTGCGCCGCGCGGTTTTTGCGCCGGCGTGAATATGGCGATCGAAAGCCTGCGCCGCGCGCTCGAACTGCACGGCGCGCCGGTGTACGTTTTCCATGAAATTGTGCACAACCGTTGGGTTGTCGACGGTTTTCGCGCGCAAGGCGCAGTATTCGTCGAGCGACTGGACGACGTGCCGCCCGGTTCGGTGCTTCTCTTTTCCGCCCACGGCGTCTCGCCGCAGGTTCGTTCGGAAGCGGCCCGGCGTCGTCTTCGCACGATCGACGCCACCTGTCCGCTGGTCACCAAAGTCCATCGCGAGGCCGTGCGCTTTGCTGCCGAAGGTTACGACGTTGTGTTGATCGGGCACGCGGGCCACGACGAGGTGGTGGGCGTGCTCGGCGAGGCGCCGGACCGAATTCACTTGGTGCAAACCGCCGACGATGTCGACCGCCTTCGTTTTCCCCGCGATACCAAGCTCGCCTATCTGACGCAAACCACACTCTCGATGGACGATGCCGCGGAGATCATCGCCCGGCTGACACAGCGGTATCCGCGAATCGTCGGCCCCGCACGCGCCGACATCTGCTACGCGACCCAAAATCGCCAACGTGTCGTCAGCCGCTGGTGTCGCGATGCCGACATCGTCTTGGTCGTCGGCAGCCGCAACAGCTCGAACAGCCGCCGCTTGGCGGAATTGGCAGCCGCCCAAGGAGTCGCCGCCCATCTGATCGACGGTCCCGACGATCTCTGCTGGGATTGGTTCTCCGAAGATCAAACCGTGATGATCACCGCAGGCGCCAGCGCGCCGGAGGAAGTCGTTCAGCGCTGCGTCGAATCGCTGCAATCGCGTTTTCGCGCGACGGTCGAGTCGCGCGTCCTCTGCCGCGAAGAAGTGATGTTTGCCCTGCCCGAGCCGCTCCGCGACCGCCCGTCGGCCTAACGCCGCCCTCTTCCCCGCCAAGCAGCGATCGTCGGTCCGTCTCACCCGCCGCCTCGGGGATCGCGAAATCGGCACACGAGTTGTCGGTCGCGCAACGCGAAGCGGTTTCGCAGGCCAAGCCCGCCCAACGCGCCGATTACGCCTGTTGGAAAACCTCGATTTGCCGGTATGATATCGCGTAGTCGCCGCGGCGGCATCTCCCATCGGCGCCCGGCGATGGGAGTCTCAATCGAGTCGCGGGAAACGCAACACGCGCGGCTGAGCATCCGATCGCCGAGCGCGACGATCGGCTCAGCGCAATCCGGCGGCACCAAGCGGTTTTCGGAGCGAAGCCTCATGATCATCGACGACATCGAGTTTTTCGCGGTGGAAATTGATCGAACCGATGCGTATCGTCCGGTGAGAAGTCTAATCGTGCGCATCGACAGCGACGACGGTCGTGAAGGCTGGGGCGAAACGCCGCTGGGCCTGTTGCCCGCGGAACGGCTTCCCAACCGCTCCGCTCTTCTCGCATTGCTCGAAGGCCGAAGTGTCTTCTGTGTCGAAGAGATTCTCGACGCCGAGCTGTTGTCGTCGGCGCCGCTGCGGCTGGCGGTCGAGATGGCCGTTTGGGATTTGATCGGGCGGACGCTGAAGCAGCCTTTATGCCGCATTGGGGGCGGGGCGTATCGGCCCGCCGTGCCGCTGGCCGCTCGATTGCCGCCGGGAAGCCCGCGCCGCTTGGCCGAGCTGGCCCGCGCCTGGGCCGAACAGGGCCTATGGACTCAAACCATCGAGGTCTCCGGGGCGCTTGACGCCGACTTGGCCATGCTTGCCGATGTGCGTGCCGCTGCCGGCGGACGGCTGCGTCTGCGACTCGATGCCGGGGGACAATACAACATGGAAGCGGCACGTGACCTGTGCAGCGAACTGGAGTTCGACGCACCGGAACTTCTGATCGATCCGATCGCGATGGGCGATTTTTTCGCCGTGGCCTCGCTTGCCCGACAAACCGCCGTTCCGGTGGCAGTCAGCCGCGCTATTGCCCGCCCGGCCGATGCCTTCGGCGCTGTTCGCTGCGGCGCAGGAGCGGCAGTCGTCATCGATCCCGCACGGGTCGGAAGCCTTCGCGACACCCGAGAGTGCTCTACGGTCGCTGTTGCCGGGGGAGCGTCGGCAGTGGTGAGCGGCCCTCCCTCCGTCGGCATCGCCGCGGCCGCCATGCTTCAGTTGATCGCTTGCACACCCTCGCTGGCCTCGCCCTACGAGTGCGTTTATCGTCAACTCCGCGACGATGTGCTCCGCCGATCCATTGCATTCGCCGACGGCAATGCACTCGTGCCGCTGGGGCCGGGGCTTGGTGTCGAAATCGACCGCGGAAAACTTGAACGCTACCAGGTCGCCCTCTGAACAAGGCCGCGAACTACTGCGCGTCAAGTACGCCGTGCTGCGTAACGATCGAGAAAACGGAACACGATCAGCACAATAAACAGACTCTGTTCGATCCGATTCCCGGGCGCCCCGCGATCAACCGCGGATGTAGTCTTTCATGAATCGGTTTTCCATCGCCAAGCGGTGCATCTGCGCCTTGACCACATCGCCGATCGAGACGACTCCGACCAAGTGCCCCTCCGATTTGATCGGCAAATGACGAATGCGTTTCGTCGTCATCAATGCCATGATCGAGTCGATGGTGTCTTCCGGAGTGCCGGTGATGACCTCTTTCGTCATCACGTCCTCCACCCGCAACTCGTCGAATCCCCCCTTGCCCGATGCTTGGGCGTACAACAAGTCACGTTCCGTGATGATCCCCACCAATTGCGGATCCGGCCCCGTCGAATCGACGACCATCAGCGCCCCAACCCGATACTTGACCAGTTGCTTCGATGCTTCGTCCAGTGTCGCGCTCGGCGCGATCGAATAGACGGCCCCGCCTTTGCTCAATAAGATGTCTTGAACTGTCATGTCGTTCCACCTCACCTGAAAGAAGCCGCGGAAGACGGAAAACGGTCTCAGCGGGGACAACGCGGAGCACACCGCTTCGCTGTGCTTTTCACTGGGGTTGCGGCCAAGTTGCCTAATTCCTCGGACCACTGTCGAGCTTCGCCAATCGCAGCGGCCGCAGTATGCCCGATATTTCGGCACCAATACGTCGTTTATCCCTCTCACAGTGTGAAATGACTTTTTCTCCCAGGACAACAATCTTTTCAGCGCGCGAGGAGTATCGTTTGGCGAAGACCGAAAGCCGCAGTTTTTTGACAACGCCGATAAACATAAATATTATCGACCTAGCGTCCGCACCGTCAAACCCAATTTTTGGCATAGACCAGATTTTGGCCGACTAAACGCAAGTCGAGAGAGCGAAAACTCGATTGCGCGAACGGCCTTCCTGAATCGCGAAAACGCGAATGCGCGAAACGGTAAAATCCGGACCGTGCGGCCCGTCGTTTGTTCCATCGCTCATTGCGTCATCCGCATCGATCCCCATCCATTTACGCATTCGCGTCCATCCGCGTCCATTCGCGTTCATTCGCGTTCATTCGCGGTTCATTTGTATCATTCGAGTCCTTTCGCATCATTCGCGGTTCGTCGCGGTTCAGACGGACTCCGCATACTCCGGTTCATCGTTCGGCCGACGCTCAGCGGCGCGCCTCCAATGGAGCGATCCGAAGATGGCGGAACGAGAAGTCCGTTGTCGGGTCGTGCCCTTGTAACTGGATCGTGCCCGCCTCCAAGCGCAATCCCTTCCGCGGATTCGGGTCGGGCTTGCGGGTGTCGGTCCAGTCGCTCACCTGGATTCCGTTGACCCATGCGGCCATGTGCGGACCGTCGGCATGAACCGTTAGGCAGAACCACTGACGGTCGTCCGCCACGACGCGCCGTGCCTCTTGCCGGCGGAAAAAGCCCCCGGTGCCGCAATCGACCGGCTTGGTCCGATCGCCCTCGCGAAACCCGTTGTGAATCTGGCATTCGTACCCGTTCATCATCTCGCCGGGGATGCAGCGAAAGAAAACGCCCGAATTCAAACCAACGCCGTTGACAATGCACTCGAATTGCAGGGTGAAGTCGTCGTATCGCCCCTCGGTTTCCAGCATTCCGCGGCCGTTCTTCACGTTTAGCCAACCTTCGGGGGTTACGGTGAAGTCGCTTTTCGATTCCGGATGCGACTTCCAGCCCGAGAGGTCTTTGCCGTTGAACAAGCTCTTGACGCCGAGCGGTTTGAGCTTGATGTTCCGGAACTCGACCTTCCCCTGGCGGAATTGCAGGCCGATGAAGCCGCGTCCCAGGGGGCGAGGATCGGTGTAGTCGATCGCCGGTTGATCGTTCACCTTCACGGTCACCCGGCCGCCGTCGGCGATGATCTCGAACCGCTGCCAATCCTCGCGGCTGAAGTCCCGGGTTACTCGCGCCCGTTCCACGATGCTGCCGGTGGGATACTCGTTGTCGTCCCACGGGGCGATGTTCACCTCGTAGCACCTGCCGCCCTTGGGCTGCGGGTTCGGGCTGGTGCGAAGGAACACGCCGCTATTGCCGCCCTTCTCGATGCGAAAATCCACCTTCAAGGCGAAATTGCCGAACTGGCTGGTTGTGTGCAACAGTCCCGGCTGGTCGGCCTGTGAGGCGGTAATCACCCCATCAACCACCTTCCAGTCCGCCTGATGCGCGGCAGTCCACCCGAAGAGGCTCTCGCCGTCGAACAGCAGAATCCAGCCTTCGGCCAACTCTTCCGCCGATAGCCGGTTATGCTCGGCCGCCAAGGCGCTGCCGGCCATCACGACGGCAGCGCAAAGAGCCAGTCCCGCCGCAAACCGCCCACAGCGACTCGGCAACCAACCGCGCACAACCCACCCTCGGGCAAAACGATGCATCCCCATCCCAATCGATTTCATGCCGTCTCCTCTCGGCCCTGGATCAGGCCAGTCGTCTCGGTTCAAGTCTCAGTTCACGCAGCGATTCATCTCGATGAGCAAAACGATCATTCGTGCGGGCAGCGGGCAACCGGCGACGCGCCGTAATCGACATATCGCCATACGCGATCCGTTCGGACCGCCGACCGAAAGCGATGGTACCAAGGGTGTGCGGGCCATTCAATCATTTTCCGCGGCCCCCGCGATGGCCTGCCGCAACGCCCACGACCGTTCTTCGGCGTTCCGATGCATCCGCTTGTCTCGCGGCAATCCGCCGCGTTGTCGCCTTGCCCCCGCCAAGCAGCGAAACGCGCCTATCCGAACACCAGCCTCATCAGGTCGCGCGTTCCCCAAGTGTTCGGGTTTCCCAAAACCTCGCCGGCCGCGAAGCCGGCGGCCATCCCCTGCTGTTGCGCATAGGCGCGAAAGCGGTCGAAGTAGTGTGCCTTTTCGGGCGGAAACTGAGAAGCATAGCAGCGAATCGCTTCGAGCTTTGTCTCGACCGTATCCGAGATGTCCACGACAATGCTTCCCGTGGTCAGCGGGGCAAGCTGGCGCAGCGATAGGAAGCAATGAAGATACGCCCCAACGGTATGCACCGGCAAACCCGCGAAGTGGTCGTCCCACTTGGTCAACCGTGAATAAAACACGGCCGCCTCGGTGATCCGCCCCGCCTGTTCGTGATCGGGCGAGGCCATCGGCGTGCCGGCCCCCAAGCCGATGACCAGCCGCGGGCGATAGCGGCGAAACTCGGTTGCCAAAGCGATCCGTGCTTCAAAACAGTCGAACAATCGGCGGTTGGGCAACGGCAAAACAACCCGCACAACCACCTGCAAGATGTCGGCCGCGCGGCGGGCTTCAGTCAAACGCTGTTCAGGCCCGCGCGAGCCTGGGGTCGGCTCGCCATCGGTCAGATCGACAATGCCCACCCGATAGCCTTGTTTGGCGAGTTTCGCCAAGATGCCGCCGCACGCGATTTCCACATCGTCCGGGTGCGCGCCGACCGCGATAACGTCCAGCGGGCCTTCGACCGTATCCCGTGAGTAAACCACCTGTCGCGACACCTCGATCCTCCCTTTGCTCGCGCCTTTGTCGATCGCGCCTTCGATCATGTTCCGCTCCACCGGGACTTGTTGCCCATCGGATTCAACAGACGGCGGCTGGCCATAGCTCAGTAAAAGCGTTCACAGAATGAAAGGCCCGAAAACGGCCCTGATTCGATCTCGCTGGACGCAACGGGCACGGCGGCCGTCAGCGACGTGATTCCGCCGATTGGGGACGGGACGATCAACGATCGGCTTGCCTTGAACCCGCCGCAGTCTTGTCGAAAGAGTTCAGTCCTTCGCTCCGTCTGCTCGGCCATCGTCTTCCGGCCGACCCTTCGCGGGCGATTCCCCGGCCGGGGGCGCAATCGGCCGAATCTTCAGATTCTTGACCGCCCCGGTGGTTCGCCAGGTCGCAATCGCCAGCGGCGTCACGCTCTCTTTCTCGAACCAGATCGAAAGGCGTTTATCTTCTCGCTGAAAGTCGATCAACTTCTCGCCGTCAACCCAAACCTGAATCCTCGGCTTAGTAACTCGCACGCGAATCGCATACCATCGACCGTTCTCGAAATCCCGAAACTCGCATGTCTCGTTCTCGGCGGCCGGCTCCCCGTCGATGCACGACAGGCCGCACGTCTTGCCTCCCCACCCGCCGAGAATCAGGGAAAGGGGTTCGTCATCCACCATGAAGGTCATCCCGCAGAAGAAATCTTCGCCCTCGACCCGCTGAGCCTCCAGCGTAATCTCGTAGTCGATCTTGGGCACCGGACCATCGTAACGGATGCACGTACCGGGCTTGCCCGCGCCCAACACAATGGCGCCGTCGCGCACCGCCACCTCGCCGTGGCGACGGAACTCGAACTGTTCGACCACCTTCCATCGACCGAGACTCTTGCCGTCGAACAGCTCCAACTCTGCCGGCTGTGCCGACGGATTGCCCGTCGGCTTGGGAGCCGCCTCGCCGCCGCATGCGGCCGATACCCATGCAAGCCATAGACTTGCAGCAATCGATCCCACATTGAAAGCGTGCCTTATCATCGATTGGTCCTCGGCAATCACGGGCGTCAACGCCCCCAAACGCAGCGCTTTGCCCCCAGCAGAAGGTTATCACTGGTTGCGGCGATCGACAAGCGCCGGGCTTGTGACGGACCTGTGGCGGGCTGTACCCGCGATTCACGAGAAGGCCGCGGCATCGGCGTTTCGCACGCTCCAATGATTCAGCCGGCCCCCGCGAGAACAAGCCCCTGTCTGCCGTGCGTCGATCGGCATCTCGGGCTTTCAGCCCCGCCGAGAGAGACGGCAAAACCTGCCGATTCACCGGTCGAATCAGCCGATGCCCGATCGACCCGTTATCGGTGCCGCAAACTGGTTCGCTGATCGCAACTTCAAATCTCGAAGCACTTACCCGCGAACACCGATTCTCTCGGCGCCGAATCGGCACGTTGTTTGCTCCGATGCGCGGCGCCCTTCGGTCCGACAGGCGGCCGCCGCCGCAATCGCCCTGCGGGCCGATTCGCCGTTTCCGCGCGGACCGGCCGATCCAGCGACGAGTAATGGCACGAGGCGAACGACCAGGCCGCCGGATTTTCGGTGAGGGTGAAAACCCGCTGTTGCGCTTCCATTGGTTATTCTCAGAGCAGTACACAGTTCCACACAATTGCGAAAGCGGCCGCTAACGCAACGAAGCGGCTCCCTTGCGTGCGGTTCCCGTTCGAACCGCCTTCCGTTTGTCGCATTTCGATTTGGCAGGGTCCGATCATGCGAATCCAGCAATTGCATCAAGGTTATTCCGACGTTCTTCCCCGTCCGCGACGCCCGGAAACCCCAACGGCCGCCTCCCCGGCCGGAACGCAGCCGCCCGAGGCCGGATCGTCGGCGGCACGCCTTGGAGCGGTCGGCCGGATCGTCGCCCAATACGACGTTTCCAAGATCACCCCCACCGAGCTGAGTGAATTGGCACAGAAGCTCTTCGACGCCGGCGCCATCTCGGCCGCGGAACTTCAAGAGTTGCTTGCGATGCGGGCTGACCTTGAAAATGCCGGTCTCGAGGCCGACGATCGCGTCGATCTCATCGAGTTCTATCGAGAGCGCATCGACCGGATCGATCGCAAGGCCGCGAACGGCTCGCCTGCCGAACGACAGGAATTGGCGGCCGAACTCAAAAAGCTGGATTGGGCCGAGAAGCTGGCAACCGCTCATCGGTATCCCGAATACCTCGGGATGAATACGGCAGCATAGCCGAATCAGGCCGCTCAGTTCAGGCTGGCGGCAATCCGAATGAAAAACGAGGGCCTCGGCGTTGGTCGTCCGTTTCCCCTGCCCGCCTTGCAGCCCGCACTGAAGCGACAACCGAGGATTTGTTTGTTCTCCCGGCAAGAATTCCAGCGTTGGCGGTACAGAACCCTGATCGACTCAGGCGACAGTGCAGTCGTCGGCATGATCGATTTGGCGATGCGGCAGCGGCCGCACGAGAAAACGCGCCGCCTTGGCAGATTCTAATAAAAGGGCAAACCGGGCGGTTATTGCCGGTCGGAACGATTTGATCTGCCATCGCGGCGATCCAATCGCGCCAACCATACCGCCACTGAACAACTCGGCTCGATTGGCCCGATACGACATCTCGGGAGGCTCCCGCTGGACCGATTTCTCGCAAGGCAGCAAATGAATGCTCGCATGCACACTGGAGTTCGCTTCATCTGGCGATGAATCGAGATACTGCTCGCGTACCGAAATGAGCGATTTTCTCCCACGAGAAGAAACCGTTTCAGGCCGCGCGAGGTGGAAAAGAGTCGGGCGGCCTCCTTGCGCCCCCCTCGACCACCGGACACGTGCGTAGTTCCCCCTCGCTCTCATGCCCGCACCGCTGCGAGTTTTCGTCGCTGTTGCCGTCCTGATGGCGGGAATCGCGTGCGCCGCCTTGTTCCGGCAAGATCATCGCAATCCACCGCCGTCGGCGGAATCGCACGCCTCCGAACCGGCTGCGGGAACCGTCGAAGTCGGCCCCATCAACCCAACGAAGACAACGCAACCGTCGCTGCGCAATCAGCTCGGCGGCAGCGGCTCGCCCTTCCGTTACATTCCCCGCTCGAATATGAGCGAGGGCGAGTCCCAACCGGCTTCGCTTTCGCAGGCACCCGAGCCGGTCCTGCCCAAATCTGAGCAACGCAGTGAATCCAAGGCGTCGCGGCCGCCGTCATCTCGAGCAGCGACGCCCGTTCCGTCGATGGCGCCGAAGTTCCCGCAGTTCAGCGAATTGCGGCCGAACCGGGTCGGCGATCTGCCGCCGACCTCTGCAACTCGTTCCGACCAGCGAACCCACCGCGTCGTTGACGGCGATACATTCGAGACGATCGCCGAGCGGTATTTCGGATCGGCTGAGCATGCAATCGCGATCCGCGAAGCCAACACCGAAGTCTTGCCCGACTCGAACGTTTTGCCGATCGGCATCGAACTGCTCATTCCCCAATTGCCTGCCGGCCGTGCAACCTCGGAGGCCGCTGCCCCGCCGTCGGCATCAAAGAAACCCGCGACTCGTGGCCAGACCGACCTCAACGCACCGGCGAGCGGCGCAATGGTTCCCGGCGAGTCCGCCGCCAATCGATCGGAAGGGCCGCTGCCGAAACAAACACCAGCAGCCAGCGGGCAGCCAGCCGCCATTGTTTGGCCGCCTTCCCATTCCTTTGCCGATCCCCGCAACGAGAGAAGACCTGAGCCTGCGGTCAACGGTTGGGAACCGGCCGCGCGATAGCGGACTCCGCCGCGACACACATCGTGTCCGAACGGCGCGCCGGCGCCGAGATGACGAATGCGTCGCGACCTCAGTCTTGAGCAGCGATGCCCTTGGGCACCGATCCCGTCATGCGCCCTTTAGCTCTTGCCACGTCATCGCGCGGGCTTCAGTACTTTTGATCAATCGCAGATTGATGAAGGCCGAGAT
>Ga0101944_10002563_pt1 | contig 28805 bp, 22 predicted proteins | sample DewCreD2012metaG_FD_75245 | JGI IMG/M metagenome (GOLD analysis project Ga0101944, IMG submission 75245) | Hot spring sediment bacterial and archeal communities from British Columbia, Canada, to study Microbial Dark Matter (Phase II) - Dewar... ... | reverse complement strand
GCCACCCATTTTTCGGCGATCACCACCCCGTGGCCGGGCAGCACCGTGAAGACCGCCTGGCGCGGGTCGTCCGGGTTCTGCAGCGCCCGGGAGCGCGCAAAGGCCGCCTTGATGGCGCGCGCCTGCGCGTCGGTGGCGCACGAGACCAGGTAGCGATAGAAGGGCGGGTCGAGCGGCACGAACTCCACCCGGCGCGGGTCGTAGGCCGCGATGCCGCGATGGCCGTGCAGCTTGGAGCGCGCCACCGGCGCCCAGCGGCCGGCCGCCGCCCCCCACTCCGCGCCGAGCCGCACGCGCGGCAGCGCCGCATCCATTTCAATCAGCTCCACGGCCTCCGACGACGGCGAGTCGTTGCGCTTGCCGTCGACGTGCTGCACCACGGCCCCCTGCCCGTCCGGCCGCACGCCCACGATCAGGGCCAGCTCGTCGTCGGTGAGGTTCTCCTTCTCCACCGGCCGCGCGCTGCCCGTGATCGTGGCGATCAGGCCATCCACCGCCGGCTCCCAGGTGGCAAAGCACCCCTCGCTGTACTGGCTGGCGATGGCGTCGCCGAGCGCCGGCACGTTGACCAGATCGGCGATCCTGATCATCTCGGTGAAGAAGCCGCGCCGGCCCAGTTCATGCCCGGCGGCGCGCATGGCGCCGGGCGCGCTGAGCGCGTCCCACTCGGCGCGCGTCAGCCGCTCCGGGATCACCTGATGCTGCGTGACCTCGTGCGTGCTCACGCTGGTGACCACGCGCCGCACCATGTCGGCGTAGAACGCCTCGCGCTCGGTCGCCGCCACGCGCGGGTGCGCGCCGACCAGGTCGAAGTAGTAGGCCGCCTCGGGCTGCGGCCCGCCCACGATCAGCGCGATGCGGATGCACTTGGACTGGGCCTGCAGGACGCGGATCAGCGTCATCATCGGGCCGCCGCGCCGGCCCTGCTCCACCAGGGTCCGAAAGGCCGAGGGCGCCAGGCCCGGGAACTGGAAGTCCTCCGGGTCGGGCGGCTCATGCGCCAGCGCCGCCTCCAGTTGGCCGAGCCGCGCCTGGAGTTCGCCCGGCGTGACGTGAATGAACGTATAAGTCGTCGGCGTGCGTTTCAGGCCGAAACGCCGGCGGGCCGTGAGCATGACGGACTCGCGCCAGTTGACGGGCTCGCCGAACGCCGCCGTGGTGACGAGCACATCCGTCGCGTCGTCGGGCGCGGCCTGCACCGAGTGGCCGTGCGCGCGGAAATGCTCGCGCAGATGCCGGAGCACTTCCTCCAGCAAGGGCGTGGTCGGGCCGGGCAGGATCGAGACGCCGATCCGGCGCCACCAGGTGTGCGCGTGCCCGGCCGCGGCCAGGTCAGGGGCGGCAATGGTCATAGCAATCACCTCTCCTCGTCAGTTCGAAGCTTGGCCCCGGTCTACCGTCTCAGACGAACGGCAGCGACGCCACCGCGCCGGCCACGCCGCCCACAGCGACGGCCAGGCCGGGCTCGCAGGCGCCGGTCTTCAACAGCGACAGCGCCGCCGGGCCGAAGTCGGGCAGGACGCCGGCGGTCGTCACCGCGCCGACGACCGCCCCGCCGGCCGTCACGGGCGCGCCGACGGCTACCGGCGCCTCCAGCCGCAGGCCCATCAGGCGCCGGGCCAGCTTGCCGCGGCTCTCCATGCGCGCGATGATCTCCTGGCCGATGTAGCAGCCTTTGCTGAAGCTGACGGCGTGCCACAGGTCCGCTTCCAGCGGGATATAGTCCTCAGTCAACTCGTGGCCCGCGTACGGCCGGCCGGCCGCCAGGCGCAGGAGCTGATAGGCGTCCTCGCCGGCCGGCGCCGCCCCGGCGGCCACGGCCTGCGCCCACAGCCCGGCGAGGTCGCCGGCGGGCGCGATCACGGTGTAGCCGTCGCCGGCCAGCGGACGGCCGCGGGCGACGATCAGGCCGTCGCGCTCGAGCAACTGGTCCTCGGCCAGGGCCTCGGCGCCGGGGAGCAACGCCCCGGCCACGGCGCCGGCGCGCGGCCCGTACAGGCCCAGCTGGCCGAGCTCGGCCGACGCATCCGGCAGCTTGACGTCGTCACGGAAGAAGATGTAGCCGGACAGCCAGCGGCGCACGGCCGCGGCGCGGCCCGGGCCGGTGACGCACAGCGCCGTCTCCCCCAGGTTTAACACCCACAACAGGTCCACGATCCGGGCGATGGGCGTGGTGAGCACCGTGTGGCGGGCGTGGCCGGGCGCCAGGTTCTGAGATCGTTGGTGGACATCCGGTGCAGCAGGTCCAGCCGGTCGCGGCCGACGGCGCGGACGCGGCCCTCGTGCGAGCGCGCGACCACGACGGCGCCGGCCCGCGCCGCCCGGTACTCGGCCGCGGCGTCGCCGTAATGACGCGGCACCGTCTGCCCGGCGATTTCCAGCCTCTCCGCCCCCGAAAGGTCCACCGGCCTGTCGGTCATAGTCTGCCTCGTTGATCGCACGCGCGGCGGGCGTCTATCGCCGGCTCCACGCCCTCAGGTCCCGGGCATGCTCGACATCATGCTCCACGATCTCTTCGCGCACCCACTCCGCCAGGGCGGCGCCCTTGAGCCATCGGCGCGGCGCGGCCAGGTCCTGCTCCGTGAACGCCTCCACCTGCCGGAGCAACTGCCGGCGCACCCCCTGGAAGTCCGCCCGCACGCGGTCCAGCGGACGGTCCTTATACTCGGCGTGCCAGCGCGCGTTCTGGGCCTGGACCTCGTCCGGCGTGTAGTGGACCTTGCCCGGCGGCTTGCCCTGCCGGACCCGGGCCAGCCCGGTCACGACTTCGGCCTCACAGGCGGCCAGGTGGCTGAGCACGTCCTTCACGGTCCACTCATCGCCGGCCGCGCCCGGCGTCAGCCAATCGGCTTCGGGCACGCCCGCCAGCGCGGCTTCCAGTTCGGCCCGCGCCTCGGCCAGAGCCTGCAGCAGTTCTGTCTTGTTCATCGCTTGTCCCCGGTGGAGACCATTGTAAGGAGCCGTCCGTCCCCGGTCAAGGCGCGGGCCGGCGCGTGATTTGTCGGCCGGCTGCGAATCCCCTACAATCGCAGCGGAGGGCTCTGTGATGCCGGGCGAACTGATCTTGCTGGTTGATGATGAGGCCAACATTATCGAACTGGCGCGCCTGTACCTGGAGCGCGACGGCTTCCGCACGACTGCGGCCGGCGACGGCCAGGCCGCGCTGGAGGCCGTGGAACGCCAGGCGCCGGCCCTGATGGTGCTGGATCTGATGCTGCCCAAGCTCGACGGCTACGAAGTCTGCCGGCGCGTCCGGGCGAAGTCCGATGTGCCCATCCTCATGCTCACCGCCCGCGACGAGGACATGGACAAGATCGTCGGCCTGGAACTGGGCGCGGACGATTACCTGACCAAACCCTTCAATCCCCGCGAATTGGTGGCGCGGGTGAAGGCCATCCTGCGCCGCAGCGAACGGGCCGTGAAGTCCGAGGGGAAGCCGGTGCGTCTGGGCGACCTGCTGATTGACCCGTCCGGGCGCGACGTGACGGTGGCGGGCCGGCCGGTCCGGCTGCGCGCCAAGGAATTTGACCTCTTGTTGACGCTGGCGGAAAATCGCGGCATCGTCTTAAGTCGAGAGAAGCTTTTGGAGCTGGTCTGGGGCTATGACTATCCGGGTCAGACCAGGACCGTCGACGTGCACGTGGCGCACCTGCGGAAAATCCTGGCGGGCAGCCAGGCGAGTATTGAGACGGTGACCGGCGTAGGCTACAAACTGATCGTGGGCTGATGCGGCCGGGCGGGCCTGCGGGGTCGCTCTTAGCCTCAAGCCTGAGCCGGGCGGGGTTTCTGCGCCTTTTTTCAACGGCCGCCTCTTCTTAACCGCCGGTAACACGGACTTTACAACGGGCCGCTAAACTCGAGGCAACCTGTCCCCCCGGACCCCCGGCCTTTGGCCCCGGGAATTGGGGGTTTGAGCTCCCGATGAATTCCCTGCGCCTGCGCCTGTTTGCGGCCTTCTTCGCCGTCATCATACTCACCCTCGCCATCGTCGGACTGGCCTTGCTGCTGATCCTGAGGAACAGCCCGCTGATCGACCGGACCGCCGTGACGCGCCTCAACACGGTGGCGCGTGTGCTGGCTCAGCAGACCCCGCTGGCGGCCGCCGCCTCGCCCGCCCAGCTGACGGCGGCGGCCCAGCGCCTGTCTCAGACGCACGACCTGCGCGTCCTGGTGATGGAAGCCGGCGGCGCCGTGCGGGTGGACACACAGGCCGAGGCGCCCGCGCTGCGCCCCAACCTGCGCCTCAGCCGGCCCAGCGCCGTGGTGAGCGGGGCGCGCCAGGGGCAGGCGCGGGACGCGGCCGGCGCGGCCTGGACGTACCTGGCCCAGCCGCTGGGTGACGGCCGCTTCGTCGTGCTGGCCATCGCGCAGCCGCGCTTCCCGGCGCTGGCGTTTTTCATGGAGGACCTGTTCTGGCCGCTCGCGCAGGCCGGGGCGATCGCGGCGGCGGCGGCCCTGGCGCTGGCCGTGCTCATCGCGCGCTCGGTGGCCGGGCCGCTCCAGAAGATGGCGGTCGTGGCGCAGGGCATCGCCCGCGGCGACTATACCCAGAGCGCGCCCACGCGCGGCCCGGACGAGGTGCGCGCGCTTGGCCAGGCCCTCAACAGCATGGCGGCCCAGATTCAGGCGACGCAGACCGCGCAGCACGACTTCCTGGGCAACGTCTCGCACGAGCTCAAGACGCCGCTGACCTCCATCCAGGGCTTCGCCCAGGCCATCCAGGATGGCGCGGCCGACTCGCCCGAGGCGGTCCAGCGCTCGGCCGGGATCATCTACGACGAGGCGAACCGCATGCGGCGGCTGGTGGAGGAACTGCTGGAGCTGACGCGCCTGGACGCCGGGCTGCGCGCGCTGCGCCGCGAGCCCGTGGACCTGCGCGCCTTGCTGGCCGCGACGCTGGAGCGGTTCCAACTCCGCGCACAGGCGAAACAGATCACGCTCAGCGCCGACCTGCCCGCGGCGTTGCCCGTGATCAAGGGCGATGCGGACCGGCTGGCCCAGGTATTCACGAACCTGATGGACAACGCCTTGAAGCATACGCCGGCCGGAGGGCGCGTGGCGCTGGCCGCCGGGCCGGTCCCGGAGGGGGTGCAGGTGAGCGTGGCCGACACCGGCGCCGGCATCCCGGCCGAGGACCTGGGCCGGGTCTTTGAACGCTTCTACCAGGTGGACAAATCGCGGGCGCGGTCGGGCGGCGTGGGGTTGGGGCTGGCGATCACCAAAGAGATCGTCCAGGCCCATCGCGGCGCGATCCACGTCGAGAGCGTGGTCGGCCTGGGCACGCGCTTCACCGTGCGCCTGCCGCTCGCCTGGCCTGAGGACAGCACCATCGCGCGGCGGCGGTCAGAGAGCCATTCTTAAAGCCGTTCATCTTGAGCGCGGCCCGCCGGCCCGTCATCAAGGGACGGACGAAACCCGGCCGGCTCAGGCCGGCGGCGCAGGCGGCTTCGGGGGCAGCGGCTGGCCGCTCTTCAGCGCCGCCAGCTGCGTCTCCAGCTCGAAGCGCCGGTCATCCGCCGCCCGGCGCGCGTCGCGCCACAACTGGTCCACCCACTCCCGCGCCTGTTCTTTCAATTCAGGGCCGGAGAGCGGCGTCAACAAGATGACCGCCGCCGCCGCCACGCTCGCGCCCAGCAGAGCGCCTGAGAGAAACGCCGTGACTTTGTGCATGCGCGCGCTGACCTTTCCTGGCTGAGCCGGTTGTCGCTCCGCCGATGATTATAGGCGACGGCCGCAGACGAGTAAAGTTTGCGGCTATAATCGCCGTCGCCGTTCAACGAGGACCCCATGACCATCGCCCGTCTGCACAAACTCCAGGCCGCGCTGGCCGACGCCCGGCTGGACTGCGTCGCCGCCATCGCCGGCCCCAACCTGTTTTATCTGACCGGGCTTTCGTTCCACCTGAGCGAGCGCCCGACCGTGGGATTCTTTCCGCGCGACGGCGATCCGGTGTTCGTCGTCGGCCGGCTCGAAGAGTCCAAGATCCGCGAGGGGCTGCCCTACCCGGCGCGGGTCTTCACTTACACCGACGACGAAGGCCCGGGCGGCGCGTTCGGGCAGGCGGCGGCGGCGCTCAAGCTGGGCCGCCTGCGCCTGGGCGTGGAGGCGCGCCGCATGCGCGTCATGGAGCTGCGCCTGATCGAAGAGGTGACCGGCCTGCCGGACGTGGACGAGGCCGATCCGGTCTTCGCGCGTCTGCGCATGGCCAAGGACGCCGACGAGATCGCGGCCATGCGCGCCGCCGTCGCCATCGCCGAGCAGGCGCTGGCCGCCACCCTGCCCGCGATCCGGCTGGGGATGACGGAGCGCGAGGCGGCGGCCGAGCTGATCACCCAGACGCTGCGCGCCGGCTCGGACGCCGAACTGCCCTTCGCGCCCATCGTGGCCTCCGGCCCCAACTCGGCCCTGCCGCACGCCTTCGTCACCGACCGCCGCCTGCAGGCCGGCGACCTGCTCACCCTGGACTGGGGCGCGTCCAAATCCGGCTACGTGGCCGACCTGACGCGGACGTTCGCGCTGGGCGAGATTGACGACGAGCTGAAGCGCATCTACACGCTGGTCCAGGACGCCAACGCCGCCGGGATCGCCGCCGCACAGCCGGGCGCCGCCGCCGCCGACGTGGACGCCGCCGCGCGCCGGGTGATCGCGGCGGGCGGCTACGGCGAGTACTTCGTCCACCGCGTCGGCCACGGGCTGGGCCTGGAAGGGCACGAGGACCCCTCGATGCACGGCCAGAACCAGACCCGCCTGGAGGCGGGCATGACCTTCACCGTGGAGCCCGGCATCTACCTGCCCGGCCGCGGCGGCGTACGCATCGAGGACGACGTGGTGGTGACGGCCGACGGCGCCGAGAGCCTGAGCGCCTACCCCCGCGAGCTGCAAGTGCTCGGGTGACCCGCGACAACAAACTGCTGGTCATCGCGCTGCTGCTGTGGGGGCTGGGCGAAGGCCAGTTTATCTACGTCCAACCGCTCTACCTGCGCCAGCTGGGCGCCGACCCGGTGGGCATCGGGGGCGCGCTGTCGCTGGCGGCGATCGCCGCCGGCCTGGCCCACCTGCCGGCCGGCTACCTGGCCGATCATCTGGGCCGCAAGACGGTGCTGATGGCGGGCTGGGCGCTGGGGGCCGTCGCTGCGCTGGCGATGTTCCTGGCCCCGGACCTGACGTTGTTCGTGCCGGCGCTGATGGCCTACAGCCTGACGGCCTTTGTGCTCGCGCCGCTCAGCGCCTACATCACCGAGGCGCGCGGCGCGCTCAGCGTCCAGCGCGCCCTGACGCTGGTGTTCGCCGGGTTCTGGGCCGGCAACATCGTCTCCCCCGCCATCGGCGGCTGGATCGGCGCGACCTTCGGCCTGCGCTACGCCATCGGTTCGGCGTGCGCCCTCTTCCTGGCCTCGACGGTCGTCATGGGCCTGATCCGGCCGCAACCTGTCGTCCCCGCCGCGCCGGGCGGTTCGCGCTACGCGCCGCTGCTCCGCAACCGGCCCCTGCTCGGCTTCCTGGCCGTCAGTTGGGCGGCGTTCTTCGCTTTTCAAGTCGGGTTCCCGCTGGCGCCGAATTTCCTGGAGGAGGTGCGCGGCCTGGATGTGGCCCTGATCGGCCTGCTTGGCTCGGTCAACGCCCTCGGCAGCACGGCCGTCAACCTGATCTTCGGTCAGCTCCGCCGGCCACGCCGCGGCTTCCTCATCGCCCAGGGCGCGTTCGCGCTCTCGCTGGCGCTCCTGCTGTTCACGGGCAGCCTGCCGCTGCTCATGGCGGCCTATGGCCTGCGCTCAGGCTGGAACCTGGCTGTCAGCATGGCGCTGGCCCAGGTCGGGCGGATGGTGAACGAGGCGGAGACCGGGCTGGCCTACGGCCTCCTGGAGACGGTCGCCGCCCTGGCGCAGATCCTGGGACCGCTGGCCGCCGGCGCGCTCTACGCCCGGGCCGAGCCGCTCCCGTTCACGGTCAGCCTCCTCCTGGTCCTGGCGACGGTGCCGCTGGTCTGGCGCTTCGCGCCGCGCCGCGACGCGCACTCGGCGACGGAGGCGCTGACGGCCGCCGGGGAGCGGGCCTGACCGGCATGCTCGTCGCCATCGGCTTTCTGACCGCCTGGCCGGTGCGCACGCCGACGCCGCGGCCGGGCGACCTGGGCCGCGCCGCGCGCTGGTTTCCGGTGATCGGGCTGGCGCTGGGCGGGCTGCTGGCCGGCGCGCACCTGGCCCTGGCCGCGCTCTTCCCGCCGCTGCTGACGGCCGCCCTCACGGTGACGCTGTGGGCGGCGCTGACCGGCGGCCTGCACCTGGACGGCCTGGCGGATTGCGGCGACGGCCTGCTCGCGGCGGCGACGCCCGAGCGCCGGCTGGAGATCATGCGCGACCCGCGGCTGGGCGCGTTCGGGGGGCTGACACTGGCGCTCTTCCTGATCGCCAAAGTCGCGGCGGTGTCCGCCCTGGAGGCGGGGGCGTGGCTGCCGCTGGCCCTGGCCGCCAGCAGCGCCCGCTGGCTGATCCTGCTCATGGCCCGGCAACCGCTGGCGCGCCCGGGCGGGATGGCCGCCGAATTCGCCCTCGGCCTGACGCCGGCGACGGTCGGCCTGGCCGCGCTCGTCCCGGCCGCCTTCGCGCTCTACGGCCTGCTCGCCGAGCCGCGCGTGCTCATAGCGCTGACGCTGGCCCACGCCGTCGCGTGGCTGATCGCGCGGCTGGCGCGCGCCCGGCTGGGCGGCGTCACCGGCGACGTTTTCGGCCTGACCGTGGAGCTGTCCGAGTTGGCTGTGTTGCTGGCCTTCGCCGCTTCCCGGCCCTGAGCGATCATCACCTTCAGCGAATGTTCCGCCTCGGCACCACCTCTTACATCGTCCCGGACGACCTGGCCGCCAACGCCCGCTACCTGGCGGGCAGGGTCCAGGATATGCAGCTCGTGCTCTTCGACCTGGACGACGGGCCGAGCAACTTTCCGGACCCGCCCGCCGTCCGGGAGCTGGCGCAGATCGGGCGCGCGACCGGCCTGACCTACACCGTCCATCTCCCGCTGGACATCCGCCTCGGGCCGGACGGCGAAGACGAACACATCTCACTGGTGAAAGCGCGCACGGTGATCGATCTCACACATGCGTTGGAGCCGTGGGCGTACGTCCTCCATCTTGACGGCCGGGACCTGCTCCCCCCTCCTCCGGCGGAAGAGAGGCCGGGGAGGAGGGAAGAAAAATGGCTCGCTCACGCCCTGCGCGCCCTCGAACTGCTGGCGGGTTGGGCCGGCGGGTTTGAGAAGCTGGCCATCGAGAACCTGGAGGGTTACCCGCCGGACTTCGTCGGGCCGGTGTTGGAGCGCGCGCCCGTAAGCCGCTGCGTGGATGTCGGGCACTTGTGGCTGGACGGCCATGATCCCGCGCCGCACCTGCGCGCCGCCCTGCCGCGCGCGCGTGTCGTCCACCTGCACGGCCTGGCCGCGACCGCGCCCGGCGAGCCCCGGCGCGATCACCAATCGCTGGCGCACACGCCGCCCGAACAACTGGACCCCGTGCTGGCGCTCCTGGCGCGCGAGCGTTACGCCGGCGTGCTGACGCTGGAGGTCTTTGGCGAGGCCGATTTTCACTCGTCGTTGACCGCGCTGCAACAGAGCCTGATTCAGGTTAATCAACCGCCCAGACGCGAAGTACGCTCAGAGTCTGCACAATAAACGTCTATGCCCGGGCGTCTCACCCTCATCCTCGGCGGCGCGCGCAGCGGCAAGAGCGCCCACGCCCAACAGCTCGCCGCCGAGCGCGGCCGGGACGTGCTCTACGTCGCCACGGCCGAGGCCGGCGACGCCGAGATGGCGGCGCGCATCGCGGCCCACCGCGCCGAGCGGCCCGCGGGCTGGCGCACGCTGGAGGCGCCCCGCCAGGTCGGCGCGGCCCTGCGCGGCGTTCACGCCGAGGTCGTCCTCATCGACTGCCTGACCCTGCTGGCGAACAACGTCATCGTCCCGTTGCCGGAGCCGGTGACCGAGGCGGCGGCGACCGAAGCCCTGGAGGCGGAGGTGGACGGCCTGCTCGCCGCGCAGCGCGCCGGCGACGCCGAGTGGATCATCGTCTCCAACGAGGTCGGGCTGGGCCTCGTGCCGCCGTACCCGTTGGGGCGCGTTTACCGGGACGCCCTCGGGCGCGCCAATCAACGACTGGCGCGGGCCGCGGATGAGGTCCTGTTCATGGTCGCCGGCCTGCCCTTGCGCGTCAAATAACCCTCCCCAAACTTCCCCCAAAAAAGTCCTCTGAGGTCGGCCCCGGCCCGTGCCGTATAATCAAGCCAATTCAAGCCAATAAATTCTCATAATGACCTGCCCGCGTTGCGGTTTTGAGAGTCCGCCCGGCTTCGCGTTCTGCGGCCGGTGCGGCGCCCAACTCCAGACGGACTCTGCCCGGTTGTCGTCGGCCGACGTCGACTACCTGCGCCGCTACCTCCCGCCCCTGCTGGCCGACGCGCTGCAATCGGACCTGCCCACCCCCTCGCCGCGCCTGCTCGACCAGTGTCTCAAGCACGTCTCCGGCCTAGCCCAGGCGACGGCCGCTTACCTGCCCGCCGACCTGGTGACCGAGCTGACGCGCGACCCGGTGCCCGGCCGGGCCGGCGGCCGTTTCCTGGAAGGCACCCTGCTCTTCGCCGACATCAGCGGCTTCACGGCCATGTCCGAGAAACTCAGCCGCGCCGGCCGCGAGGGCGCGGAGGAGATCACGGCCATCGTCAACCGCTACCTGGGCGTGATGATCGCGCGCCTGCACGCCCACTACGGCCAGCTGATGAAGTTCGGGGGCGACGCCCTGCTCGGGCTGTTCCGTGAGCCGGCCAGCGCGGCCCGCGCGGCCCGCGCCGCGCTCGACATGCAGGCCGCCATGGGCGAGTTCGCGCAGCTCGCCACCTCGCAGGGCGTCTTCCCGCTCCGCATGAAGGTCGGCCTCCATCGCGGCCGCTTCTTCGCCGCGCAGCTCGGCGACCGCGAGAGCATGGAATACGCGCTCTTCGGCGCGGACGTCAACGCCACCGCCGCCGCCGAGTCGGCCGCCGAGGCCGGCCAGGTGCTGGTGGACGCCGCCACGCTGGACGCCCTCGGGCCGGGCGCGCGCGCGGTCCCGTCCGAAACCGCCCCCGGCTATTTCGTCGTCCAGCACATCGGAGGCGCCGCCGAGGCGCCGCTCGCCCAGCGGACGGACCCTTTCCTCTTCGCGCTCTCGGTGGACGGCCTGCGCCGCGCCGCCCGGCTGCTCGACACGCTCACGCCCTACCTGCCCGCCGGCCTGCTGGCGCGCCTGGTCCACTCGGCCGAGGCGCTCGGTTTCGAGGGCGAGCACCGGCTGGTGGGCGTGCTGTTCGCCAACGTCCACGGCCTGGGCGACCTGGCCGACCGGCTCGGGCCCGGCCAGGAGGCCGCCGTCACCCAGGCCCTCAACCGCTATTTCCTGGCCATGGCCGAGGCCATCCGCGCTTTTGGCGGCGTGCTCAACAAGATCGACCTGTACGACCACGGCGACAAGCTGGTGGTGCTCTTCGGGGCGCCGGTGGCGCACGAGGATGACGCCGAGCGCGTCGCCCGCGCGGCGCTGCTCATGCAACAGAAGCTCCAGGACGAGGCGCTGCGCGAGGCCTTCCGGCTCCTGCCCGAAGGTCTGCGCCAGCACATCGGCATCAACTTCGGCAACGTGTTCGCGGGCTATGTCGGCGCGCGCCAGCGCCGCGAGTACAGCGTCATCGGCGACGACGTCAACCTGGCCGCGCGGCTGATGTCGGCGGCGCCGCCGGGCCAGATTCTGGCCAGCCAGAACTTGCAGCGCAAGCTGCACGCCCAGTTCCGGTTCACGCCGCGCGGCGCTATCCCGCTCAAGGGCAAGAGCGCGCCGGTGCCGGTCTTCACCGTGGACGGGGCGCGCAGCGCGGCCGAGGCGGCCCAGGCGCAGGACGGCCTGCGCGCGCCCATCGTGGGGCGCGACGCCGAGTGGGAGCGCCTCACTCAGGCCGTGCAGGCGCTGCGCGGCGGCGAGGCTGGGGCGGCCGCGGGCCGCGGCCAGATCGTGTCGGTCATCGGCGAGGCCGGCCTGGGCAAGACCCGGCTGGTGGACGAGGTGCGCCAGCTGACCCAGCTGGCGGACGAACTGCAGGGGGCCGTCTCCGTGCGCTGGGCCGAGGGCCGCTGCCTGTCCTACACCGAGTCGGTGAGCTACGCGCCCTTCCAGGAGCTGATGCGCCGGCTGCTGGGCGCGCCGGTCGCGGCGGCCGGCGAGAAGGACGAGGCCCTGCTCTGGGCGCGCCTGCGCCAGACGTTGGCGGAGGTCCTGCCGCCCGACGAGGCCCAGGCCGACCTGCCCTACCTGGCGAACTTCCTCAACCTGCGCCTGGACGCCGACAGCCTGGCGCGCGTGCGTTACCTGGACGCCGAGGCCCTCCAGCGGCGCACCTTCGTCGCGATCGCCGGCCTGGTGGAGGCGCTCTGCCGGCCGCCCGCCCCCCCGCTCATCCTGGTGCTGGAGGACATCCACTGGATCGACCAGGCCTCGCGCGCCCTGCTCGAGCACCTGTTTGTCCTGGTGAGCCGCGCGCCGCTGGGGGTGGTGCTGGTCTACCGGCCGGAGCGCGGCAAGGCCTGCTGGCAGTTGCGCGAGAAGGCGGCCCGCGAGTACCCGACGTTCACGACCGAGATCGAGCTCAGCCCGCTGGCCGACGTGGACACCCAGTCCCTGCTGGACCAGCTCGTGCCCGGCGCCCAGTGGCCGGCCGAAATCCACCAGCTCATCCTCGGCCAGACGGAGGGCAACCCGCTCTACCTGGAAGAGTTGCTGCGCGTCCTGATCGAGACCGGCGTGCTTGCCCGGACCGCCGACGGCGGCTGGCAGGTGATCGGCTCACTGGAGGCGCTGCAAGTGCCGGACACGCTGGAAGGCGTCATGATGACGCGTCTGGACCGCCTGGACGAGCCGAGCCGCAACATGGCGCAGGTGGCGTCCGTCATCGGCCGGACCTTCGCCGGCGACGTGCTGGCGCACGTGGCCGACAGCCAGGCGGAGACCCAGCTCGCGCCGCAGTTGCTGCGCCTGCAGCAGCACGAGATCGCCCAGGAGACGCCGCACGCCACGCCGCCGCCGCGCGTCTACACCTTCAAGCACGGCCTGATGCAGGAAGTGGCCTACGGCAGCCTGCTGGCCCGCGTCCGGCGCCAGGTCCATCGCCGCATCGCCGAGTATTTGGAGGCGCGCTCCACCGCCGACGAGGGCCTGTACCCGGTCATCGCCCGGCACGCCTTCCTCGGCCAGGACTGGCCGCGCGCGCTGCGCTACCAGCGGCTGGCCGGCGAACAGGCGCAACGGCTGTTCGCCAACAACGAGGCGCTGGACCACTTCGCCAAGGCCCTGCAGAGCGCCGAGGCGCTGCCCGAACTGGACACGCGCGCCGACCGGCTGCGCATCCACCTGGCCCTGGGCGAACTCTCGACGGTGACGGCCAAGTACGACCGCGCCGCCGAGCACCTGGCCGAGGCCCTGCGGCTGGCGGCCGACGCCGTCGAAGGCGGCGCCCGGGCCGACGCCGAGGCGCGCGCCTGCCGCGGGCTGGCCCGGCTGAACGAGCTGCGCGGCGACTACGCCGCCGCCTTCGACTGGATCGAGCGCGGACTGGCGGCCCTGGGGCCCGAGGCGGAGAAGTCCGCCGTCGCCGCTCAACTCCACCTCACCGCCGGCCTGATCCACGCCCGGCGCGGCGAGCGCGAGCAGGCCCAGGCGCGCGGGCTGGCGGCCTCGCGGATCGCCCAGCCGCTGGACGAGCTGGGCGTGCTGGCCAGCGCCGACCTGCTGCTGGGCCTGATCCACTGGCAATCCGGCGACACGGCCGCGGCCCTGGACGATTACGCCGGCGCGCTGGCGCTGTACGAGAAGGTCGGCGACCTGGCCGGCCAGGCCAAGGCCGAGAACATGCTGGCCAATGCGCTGTTCAAGACGGGCCGCTGGAAGGAGGCCGACGCCCAGTACCGGCGGGCGCGCACAGCGTTCGACCAGATCGGCGCCGCCTACAACCGGGCGCTGGCCGAGAACAACCTGGGCGGCATCGCCCTCAACCAGGGCCGGCTGGAGGAGGCCATCGCCTTTTACGAGCAGGCCCGCCAGACGCTGGAACAGATCGGGGCCTCGCCCTACGTGCGCGGCACCGTCCACATGAATCTGGGCGCCGCCTTCGTCCGGCAGGGCGAGCTGACCGCAGCGCGCGAGCACCTGAGCCAGGGCCAGGCGCTGTTCGCGCAGACCCAGTCGCGCGACTTCCTGCCCGAGCTGCACCGCCACCTGGCGCGCGCGGCCCTGGCCGGCAACGACCCGGCCGGCGCCCGGGCCGAGGCGGAGAGGGCGCTGGCCTCGGCGCGCGAACTGGAGATGCGCGGCGAGGAAGGCAGCGCGCTGCGCGTGCTGGGCGAGATTGCGCTGGCGCAGGGCCGCCCGGAAGAAGCCGCCGCGCACCTGGCCCACAGCCTGGAACTGCTCACCGCCGTCGCCGACGACTACGAGCTGGCCCACACCCAACTGGCGCTGGGCCGCGCGCTCGCCCGGCTGGGCCGCGGCGCCGAGGCCCTCCGGGCGCTCGATCAGGCGGCCGCTGTTTTTGCGCGCCTGGAGGCCGACCTGGACCGGCGCACGGCCGAGGCCCTGCGCGCGATGCTGGCGGACATGGCGTCAGGATCATCTCTGAGGGTTGAGCTGTTATGACCCGGGTTGGTGTTGGCTTAAGGAGTCGCTTATGTTAAACCGTCCTTCTCGTCCCCTGATCCTCAGTCTGCTCGCAGCCTTCGGCCTGCTGACCGTGGTGATGCTGGCGCGGCCAGCCACGGTCGCAGCGGGCGGGGTGGTCACCAACTGCGCGAACGACGCGCAGTTGCGCGCGGCCCTGGCCACCGGCGGCGTGGTCACGTTCAACTGCGGCGCCAACGCCGTCGTCCCCTTCAGCGGCGTGATCACGGTGACGAGCGGCCTGTCGGCCACCGTCCTCGGCCCGGTCACGCTCAGCGGCAACAACTTCACGCAGCTGTTCCTGGTGGAGCCGGGCGCCGTCCTCATCCTGGACACTGTCACGCTGGCGAACGGCCAGGACACCGCCTTCCGCACGGGCGGCAACGGCGGCGCCGTCTTTGTGGACGGCGGCGGCACGCTGGTCCTCCGCAATTCCACGCTCCGGGACAACCAGGCCCCCGGCGAATCGGACGGCGGCGCCGTGTACAGCAACGGCGGCGCGGTCACGGTCACCAACAGCCTGTTCACCAACAACCGCGCCGGCAGCGGCGGCGGCGCCATCTTCACGTCCGGCCCGCTCTTCATCCAGAACTCGACGTTTTTCAGCAACACCCTGTCGTTCGGCAGCGGCGGGGCCGTGGCCGCAGTGACGCCTTTCCAGGCCGCCTTCCGGGCCGAGGCGCCGGCCGGGGTGGGCGCGCAGGCGGCCACGGTCCGGGTGGAGGACAGTCGCTTCGAGAGCAACACCACCCCGTCCGGCTGGGGCGGCGGCCTGTACCTTGACGTGGACGCCGAACTCAAGAACGTCCAGGTGGTGTCGAACACGGCCGGGCAGGGCGGCGGCCTTTACGTGGCCGGGCAGGGCCGGCTCAAACTGACGCGCAGCCTGGTGGGCGGCAACACCGCAACCATCCAGAACCTCTTCGGTGAAGCCGGCGGCGGCGGCCTGTACATCGACGCTGGCGCGGTCGTCCAGATTGATGAAAGCGGCCTCTCCGGCAATGTCACGACCGGCTTTACGCCGGGCGGCGGGCTGGTCATCAGCGGCACAGCCACCCTCGAGAACAGCACCGTCTCCGAGAATACCGCCTGGGGCGGCGGCGGGCTCTTCAACGGCGCCGGCGGCTCCCTGACACTGATCAACAGCACCGTCTCCGGCAACAACGGCGCGGCGGGAGGCGCCGGCGGCCTGCAGACGGACGGCGTCGCCATCATCTCCAGCACCACGTTCGCGGCTAACGTCGTCGAGGATTTCACCGGCGTGTCCCTGTCCGGGATCGGCGTGGCCGCGCTCAACAGCACCGTCCTGTCCGCGCCGCCAGGGATCGCCAACTGCGATGGGCAGGTCACGACTCTCTCCAACGCCGGCGGCTACAACCTGACCAGCGACGACTCCTGCAACCTGCGCGCCACCGGCGACATCTCCAACACCAACCCGTTGCTCGAGCCGCTGCGCAAGAACGGCGGCCCCACCCGCACCCACGCCCTCCAGCCCTCCAGCCCGGCCCTGAACGCCGGCGACCCGGCTAACTGCCCGGCCCGCGACCAGCGCGGCGAGACGCGCGCCGACCGCTGCGACATCGGCGCGTTCGAGTTCGTCGAGGCTCAGGTAGTCACCCCGACGCCCGGCGGGCCGGCCGTCACCATCAGCGACACGGTCACGCGCGCCACCGGCCCGCAGTGGTACAAGATCAGCGTGCCCGAGCCGGGCTCCACGCTCACCGTCACGCTCACCGGCCTGACCGCCGACTACAACCTGTTCCTGTTCGCGCCGTCGGTGGATGAGGAGACCGGCCAGGTGCGCGATATCGGCCAGTTGAGCGACATCGGCCAGCTCAGCGACATCGGCCAGCTCAGCGACATCGGCCAGTTGAGCGACATCGGCCAGCTCAGCGACATCGGCCAGCTCAGCGATATCGGGCAACTCAGCGACATCGGCCAACTCAGCGATATCGGGCAGTTGAGCGACATCGGCCAGCTCAGCGACATCGCCAGCGGCGAAAAGGTCGGCAACCTGGTGGGGATTTCGGCCAAAGCCGGGACCCAGCCGGAGATCATCGCCCGCAACGTGCAGGAGCTGGCCGGCAACTACTACGCCGTCGTCGTGCCGCACAACAAGGCGGCGCTCGGCACGGCCTACACCTTCTCGGCCCGCGTGAGCCTGCCGGTCTTCCCGTACGACCCGATCACGGCGCCGGTGCCGCTCGACGCGCTGCCGGCCATCAGTTTCCCCAGGCCCGACAACGTCCGCACCCTGATTCTGGTCCACAGCGCCCGGACGGACGCGCTCTACGGTCCCAACAGCTTCGACAACAATATCCGGCCGGCGCTGGCCGCGCTGGTCACGTTCCTGCGCGGCGCGAGCCTGGACGCCGAGGTGCTGGACCTGGCCGACCTGAGCGGCATCGGCGTGACGCCCGGCGGCGCCATCAACCAGACCTACGCGTTCTGGGACGCCGAGCCCGGCAACCCGCTGGCCGCCAACTACGTCGCCAGCAGCATCAAAGCCCTGATCTACAACCGCGCGCGCCAGTACCCGAACCTGCGCTATCTGGTGATCGTCGGCGACGACCGCCTCATCCCGCACCGCCGCATCCGCGACGAGGCCGTCATCGCCAATGAGCGCCTGTACGCCGCGACGGCCGGCGCGCAGACGCTGGCCGGCTCGCTGGAGCTGCGCTTCTTCCTGAGCGACGATTACTACGCCGGCCTGCTGCCGCTGCGCTACAAGGGCCGCGAGGTCTATCTGCCGCAGCTGGCCCTCGGCCGGCTGGTGGAGACGCCGCAGGAGATCTCCGCCACCATCCAGGCCGCGCTGGCGACCAACATGGTCTTCACGCCCACCAGCCACCTGGTCACCGGCTACGATTTCCTGATCGACGCGGCCGGCGGCATCTCCGGCACGCTGAGCGCCTACGGCGTCGGCCCGGCGCCGACCAGCGCCGGCCTGGTCAACAACGAGTGGGAAAAAGGCGCGTTCACGCAGACGCTGCAGAACCTGGCCCCGAACGCGCCGGACCTGGTCTCGCTCAACTCGCACTTCACCCACTACTTCTTCTACCCGAACGGGCCCAACACCGTCGGCAACTACGTCTTCGCGCTCAGCGACATCCTCAGCGGCCCGACGTCCTTCGCCGGCAGCCTGATCTTCTCGGTCGGTTGCCACTCGGGCCTGAACGTGCCGGACGGCCCGCCGCCGTCGTACCCGGACGGGACGCTCGGCGCCATGGACTGGGCGCAGGCCTTCGCCCGGGCGACCGCTTTCGGCTTCATCGGCAACACCGGTTTCGGCTACGGCGACTCGGACGTGATCGCCTACTCCGAGCTGATCATGAACCACTTCGCCGCGGAGCTGGGCTACCAGCCCGCCGGCCAGCCGCGGCCGGTGGGCGCGGCGCTGGCGCGCGCCAAGCTGCGCTATTTCAACACCGCCGCCGCCGACTCGTTCAACAACTACGACGAGAAGGCGCTCGGGATCATGACGCTCTACGGCCTGCCGATGCTGCGCGTGGACGTGCCCAACGCCACCAGCACGCCGCCGGGCGGGCTGAGCCAGGTCGCGGCGCCGGGCGCGCTGGAGGCGCCGGCCGCCGTGGGCGCGCAGGCCACCTTCACGGCCAGCCTGCCGCTCAATTTCAGTTATCAGCCGAAGAACTACAGCCTGGGCGGCCAGGTCATCGGCCAGTACTTTGAGATCACCGGCGACCTGCAGGCCGGCCTGCAGACGGACGGCGGCAAGCCGATCCTGCCGGTCACCAGCCGCAGCATCTCGGTCACCGACTTCATCGCCCACGGCGCCCTGCTGCTGGGCGGCACGTTTACGGACATCCCCAACTTCAACCCGGCCATCTCGCTGCTCATCACCGACGATGTGGCCTACCTGAACGCCGAGCCGCCCTTCCCGTTCCTGGAGTGGACGCCCGGCGACCTGGCCGCCGTCAACCGCCTGCTGACCATCGACGGCCAGACCAACGACCGGCTGGTGGTGACGCCGATGCAGTTCCGGGCGACGACGCTGGGGACGCCGACGACGGGCACCGCGCGCCTGTACTCCAGCCTGAAGTTCGACGTCTACTACGCCCCGGAGACGGACGCGAACTTCGCGGCGCCGGGCATCTGGCAGGTGAGCGCCACCCCGCCCAGCAACGGCCAGGTGACGTTCACGGCCCTGGTGAACGATGACCTCGAGCAGGTGCAGCGCGTGCTGGTGCTGTACCGGCCGCTCACCGGCAACACCTGGCTGCCCTTCGATCTGGCGTATGACCCGGAGACCGACCTGGCCAGCGGCACGCTGACCGGCCAGTTCTCGGCCTTCGAGTTCATCGTGCAGGCCGTGGACGGCAGCGGCAACGTGGCGCTTTCGCTGGACCAGGGCAACCCCTACCTGGTCTACAACACGCTGTATCTGCCGCTGATCCGGCGGTAGAGAAAACAAAAAAGGGCCGCCGGCGGCAAAGCCGCCGGCGGCCCTTGTGTTTCTCTAGAACAACCCCTTCACCTTCCCGGTCGCCAGGTCCAGGTCCACGTCGAAGAACACCGGCCGGGTGGGCAGGCCGGGCATGGTGCGCATACTGCCCACCAGCGGATAGAGGAAGCCGGCGCCCACCGAGGCGCGGATGTCGCGGATCGGGAGGCGGAACCCAGTCGGCGCGCCCTTGATCTCCGGCCGGTCGGTGAACGACAGGTGCGTCTTGGCCATGCAGATCGGGAGCTTATCGAAGCCGAGGCGGGTATACAGTTCGATCTTGGCCTCGGCCTCGGGCGTATAGTCCACGCCGTCGGCGCCGTAGGTGCGGGCGATGGCCTCGATCTTCTCCTTGATGGAAGCCTCCAGCGGGTACAGGAACTGGAATTGCTTCGGCTTCTCAGCCGCCGCGATCACGGCCCGGCCCAGCGCCAGAGCCCCCTGGCCGCCGTGCGCCCAGTGCGTGCACTTGACGGCGTCCTCGGCGCCGGCCTCGACGGCGGCCCGGCGGATCAGCTCGATCTCGGCGTCGGTGTCGGTGGCGAAGGAGTTGACCGCCACCACGACCGGGACGCCGAACCTGCGGACATTGTGGATATGCCGGACCAGGTTGGGCAGGCCGGCCTCCAGCAGGGCCAGGTTCTCGCTGGTATAGGCGAAGTCCAGCGGACGGCCGGCCACCACCTTCGGGCCGCCGCCGTGCATCTTGAGCGCCCGCACCGTGGCCACCAGCACCACCACATCCGGCGTCAGGCCGGAGTAGCGGCACTTGATGTCCATGAACTTCTCCATGCCGATGTCGGCCCCGAAGCCGGATTCGGTGACGACGTAGCCGCCCTGGCCCACCAGCTTGAGCGCGATCTGGTCGGCCACGATGGACGAGTTGCCGTGGGCGATGTTGGCGAACGGCCCGGCGTGGACGAAGGCCGGCGTGCCCTCCAGCGTCTGCATCAGGTTGGGCATGATGGCGTCCTTCATCAGCACCGTCAGCGCGCCGGCCACGCCCAGGTCCTCGGCCGTCAGCGCCTCGCCGCGCGTGTTGGTGCCGAACACCATCCGGCCCAGGCGCTCGCGCATATCCGCGAGCGAGGTGGTCAGCGCCAGGATCGCCATGATCTCGCTGGCCACGGTGATGTCATAGCCGGTGAACCGTTCGTTGCCCTTCTCCTCGTCGCCCAGGCCGATCTGGATGCGGCGCAGCATGCGGTCGTTGACGTCGACCACGCGGTTCCAGGTGAGCGAGTCCGGGTCGATATCCAGCCGGAAGAGCGCGCGCTTCTGCTCGGGCGTCAAGGCGTCCGGGTCGTCGGCCCAGAAGCCGAGCCGCTGCATGCGCCTGCGGTGCGCCTCGGCGAAGTGGCGCTTGCCCTGCTTGTCCTTGGGGCAGAAGGCGTTGGCGAGCTTCTCATCATCGGGCTGGGCGCGCTCGTGGAGCATGCGCGCGTCGATGGCCGCCGCCATCAGGTTGTGCGCGGCGGTGATGGCGTGGATGTCGCCGGTCAGGTGGAGGTTGAAATCCTCCATCGGGATGATCTGGCTGTAGCCGCCGCCGGCCGCCCCGCCCTTGATGCCAAAGGTCGGGCCCTGCGACGGCTGGCGGATGCAGGTGAAGACCCGCTTGCCCAGGTGAGCGCCGAGAGCCTGCGACAGGCCGACCGTGGTCGTCGTTTTGCCCTCGCCCAGCGGCGTGGGCGTGATGGCGGTGACGTCGATGTAATAACCGTTGGGGCGCCGGGCCAGCCGGTCGCGCACGTCCAGATGGACCTTGGCTTTGTAAGGCCCGTAGAATTCCAGTTCATCCGGCTTCAGGCCGGCCTCGGCCGCCACCTGGGCGATGGGCTTGAGCTTGCCGGCCTGGGCGATCTCGATGTCGGACGGGACCGGCGAGAGGAGCTTCAGCCGGGTGGGCTTGAAGACGAGGGCCGGGGCGGCCGGCTTGCGGGCGGCCTTCTTCTTGGCGACGGGTTTCCTGGCCTTGGCGGCTTTCTTGGCGACGGGCATGGGTGAGTCTCCTGTGGCTGGGCGGTCGGAACGGGTCCCGGGCGCGGGCCTTGAACCCGCGCCTGCGACGACAAAACGGGTTAACTGGATTGACCGCGGCGGGCGGCGCGGCGGGCTTCGCGGGCGGCGCGCTCGGCGGCCGGGTCGCGGCCTTCAGCGCCCGCGGGCGCTGAAGGGGCGACGGCCGGCTTCTTCTCCGGCTCAGCCGGAAGCGAACGCACGTACTTCAGCCAGTTGGCGCAGTTCTCGTCATGGCCCATGAAGACGTCGGCGGCCAGGATGGCCTGCCTGATCTCGGGCTCGATCGGGTTGGTGATGGCGCAGGTCATGCCGGCGGCGATAGCCATCGCCATAAAGGCGCCGTTGAGCGCCGGACGGTGCGGCAGGCCAAAGGAGATGTTGGACGCCCCGCAGCAGCAGTTGACGCCCAGCTCCTCGCGGCAGCGGCGGACAATTGCAAAGAGCGATTGTCCCGCCGAGCGCACCGCGCCGATGGGCATGGCCAGCGGGTCGATCAACACATCCTCGCGCGGGATGCCGTAGCTCTCCGCCCGCTCGACGATCTTTTTGGCCACCGCGAAGCGCACGGCCGGGTCTTCGCTGATGCCCGTCTCGTCGTTGGAAATGCCGATGACCGCGCACCGGTACTGCGCCACCAGCGGCAGCACCGCCTCCAGCCGCTCGTCCTCGCCCGTCACCGAGTTGAGCAGCGGCTTGCCCCGGTAGGCGGCCAGGCCGGACTCGAGCGCCCGGACGATGGACGAGTCGATGCACAGCGGCACGTCCGTCACCGACTGGACCACGCGGATGGCTTCGGCCAGGAGGGCGGGCTCGTCGGCCAGCGGGATGCCGGCGTTGACGTCCAGCATGTGGGCGCCGGCCTGCACCTGGGCCAGGGCGTCGGCGCGGACGCGGTCGAAGTTCCCGGCCGCCATCTCGGCCGCCAGCTTCTTGCGGCCGGTGGGGTTGATGCGCTCGCCGATGATGACGAACGGATGTTCCGGCCCGATCCGGACGGTCCGGGTGGGGGAAGTGATGATCGTTTCCATGCGTTTGACTGTTTTAGTTTCTTAAGTTTGGCCGCTTTCGCCAAGTGCCAGGTGTCACATCGGGCCGGGCGCTTTAGCCGGCTCCGGCTGCGGGCGGCGCGGCAACAGGCCGGCGTCTTCGATGATCTCGGCCACCAGCTCCTCCTGGCGGTAGGCCATGACGTGCACGCCGGCCACGCCGGGGATTTCCCGGACCTGCTGGATGATCTCGATGCACAACTGCTTGCCCTCCCGGGCCGGCTTCTGGGCGCCTTTCAGGCGCGCGATCACGTCCTCCGGGATGTGGACGCCGGGGACGTGGGCGCGCATCCACTCCGCCACTTTGGCCGAGCGCAGCGGGCCGACGCCGACCAGGATGAACAGCTTCTCGTGCAGGCCCAGGTCGCGCACGCGTTGCATAAATTCGCGCAGGCGCGGCACGTCGAAGCAGTACTGGGTCTGGATGAACTCGGCGCCGGCTTCCCATTTCTTCTTCAGACGCAGCGGCCGGAAATCGAACGGCGGCGCGAACGGGTTCTCGGCGGCGCCCACGAAGACGCGCGGCGGCACGTCCAGCTTGCGCCCGCTCAGGAACTGGCCGTGGTCGCGCATGATGCGGACCGTGCGCAGGAGCGTCATTGAATCCAGGTCGAAGACCGGCTTGGCCTCCGGCTGGTCGCCGGCCTGGACGCCGTCGCCGGTCAGACACAGGACGTTCTTTACGCCCATCGCCGCCGCGCCCAGCAGGTCGCCCTGCATGGCGATGCGGTTGCGGTCCCGGCACGACATCTGGTAGACGGGCTCGTAGCCGGCGCGGGTGAGCAGCGCGCAGATGCCGACGCTGGACATGTGGCAGTTGGCGCCCGAGGCGTCGGTGGCGTTGATGGCGTCGGCGACGGTGGAGAGGACCAGGACGCGGTCGTAGACGGCCTGGGGGTCGGCGCTGTCCGGCGGGTTAAGCTCGGCCGTCACCGCAAAGCGGCCGGACTTGAGCACGCGCTCCAGGCGGGAACCGGCGACGAGGGGAGAAGCGGAGGTCACACGAGTATCACGCGCTACGCATTACAGCCGGCGCAATGCGCAGCGCGTGTCAACGACTATCCTGCACGGCGATCCAGCCGGCCGGGTTTTTCTGCGCCGCGCCGGTGAAATCGTTGATCCAGGCCGAGGTCCCTTGCAGGCTCCGGTTGACGGGCGGCAGGACCAGGAGCAGCTCGTGGCCGTAGACCGGCATACGCCGCGAGCGCTCCCAGGCCTGCACCCACACACAGCGCAACTCGGGCTTGATCTCGCAATGTCCGTTGGCGCGGACGCCCCCGCACGGCCCGTTGCGCAGGTTCTTCGGACAGGTCATCGGGCAGGTCATGCCGGTGCTGTGCAGCACGCATTGCCCGCACATCTGGCAATTGAAGAGGGCGCCCTTGCCGACCGCCTCGGCGCGGATCAGGGCCGCCTCCACCACCCCGCCCGGCTTCAGCCAGCGCCGGAACGGTCGCAACAGGCGCTGGGTGAGGGCGTAAGCGACTTCCAAAAGGCGGGGATAGTTCTGGAGCCAGCGGAGCATGTGTGTGTCGAATGGCGAATGGCAGACGGCCGGCTCTCCCCTCCGGACCCTCCGCCGGTCTCAGCCCTCGCGCCCTTGCCCGGCGACCAGCTTCTGTAATCGCCCGTCGGGGTAGGCGACCTCCAGTTCGGCGGCGACGGCCGCCGCCACGGCCTCCGGCTCGCCCGCGCGCTCCACCGGCTCAGCGGTGCGCCATTCGGCCAGGTAGTCGTCGGTGCCGATCAGGCCGGCGCGCATGGCGGCGGCGTCGATGGCTTCCTGAAAACGATCGCTCAGGGCTTTGGAGCTGCGCTCGCGGCCGGCCTTGACCTTGACCTGGGCCGGGATGTCGCGCCAGTAGACGATTTGATAAGAGGAAGTGGACATAGATCTTCACCGCCAAGAGCGCCAGGGAGGCGAAGGGTCTCGCCAAGAGGCCCGGCGACCTTCGCACCTTTCGCGGGTCAACCCGACCGCATCAACTCGATCAGCCGCGTCTCCAAAGCGCCGTAGCCGACCACGCGCACCTCCAGCGGCAGCCGGAGCTGTCCCGCCGCCCACTCCGCTCTGGCGCGCAGGGCCGGGTCATCGGTCTGCGCCAGGTAGACGCAGCGGGTGTAGTTGCGGAAATAATCGTCGCGCAGCTCCGGGAAGCGGTCCAGGCCCAGGCCTTCGATCACCAGGTGGTCGAACGACTGCACCAGGTAGTCGGTGAGGAAGTAGGTGCCGGGGGCTTCGTCCATGAGCGCCTGGAACTGGCCGTCGGCGTACAACTCATAGCAGTGCGGGCCGCGCACGCGCTCCACGCCCTCCTGCGCCAGCATCTCGTCCAGCAGGCCGCCCGTCCCGCAATCGCCGTAGACCACGACCACGCGCGCATAGCGCGCCCGCGCCTCGCGCACGCGCTCGCGCACCGCGCCGGGGAGCCGGTGCGGCTCGTTGTGCAGCAGCGCCGGCACGCCCAGCACCTCGGCGTCCCAGCCGTGCTTCGCGCGCAGGGCCAGCACCTCGCGGGCCAGCGCGCCGCAGGCGATCAGGGCCGTGGTCATCTACGCCTGCGCCTCCGCTTCGCCGGCTTCGCGCGCCGCGCGGGCCGCCCGCCGCGCCGCCCGGTCCGCGGACGCCGTGCGCGCCGCCGCTTCCGGCGCCGGATGGGCCGCCGCCGGGGCCGCGCTCAGGTCCACGCCGCGCAGCGCCTCGGTCATGGCGCGGATATGGTCCGGCGAACTGCCACAGCACGCGCCGATGATCCGCGCGCCGGCCCGGTAGACGTCGAGGGCGTAGCCCGCCATCACGTCGGGCGTGGCCCGGTAGACGGCCTTGCCGCCCACCAGCTCCGGCATCCCGGCGTTCGACTTGGCCACCAGCGGCACCCGCGGCCCGATCGCCTGCATCTTCTGGATGGCGGCCAGCAACTCGTCGGTGCCGTTGCCGCAATTCGCGCCCACGGCCGCCGCGCCGCGTTCGGTCAGCTCCCGAAGCGCCTGCTCCGGAGTCACCCCCATCATCGTCCGGCCGTGCGTGTCGAACGACAGGGTGGTGATGACCGGGATCTCGGCCGAGACCCGGCGCACGCCTTCCAGGGCGGCCTGGACCTCCTCCAGCGAGGACATGGTCTCGATCCAGATCACGTCCACGCCACCGGCGATCAGGGCTCCGGCCTGCTCGGCAAAGCCGGCCACAGCGTCGGCGTACTCCAGCGTGCCGAGCGGGGCCAGGATATCGCCGCTCGGGCCGATATCGCCGGCCGCCAGCACGTCGCGCCCGGAGGCCTCGACCTCGGCCCGCAACAGGATGGCGGCGGTGCGGTTAAGCTCGGCCACGCGCCCCTGCAGGTTGTGCATGGCCAGCCGGAAGCGGCTGCCGCCGAACGTGTTGGTCAGGACGATCTGCGCCCCGGCTTCGATGTAACGACGCTGAATGCCGCGGACGACATCCGGGTGCAGGACGTTCCAGGTCTCGGGCGGGTCGCCGAACTGCAGGCCGGCGGCGAAGAGCTGGGTGCCCATCGCGCCGTCGGCCATGAGCGGGCCGGGCTGGGCGAGGAGAGTTTGCCACTTGTTCATAGTGATGACGACGGGCGGGGGACGAAAGCCGGCTCAAGCCGGCTCGCCCGTCGTCCCTCCATTGACGCCGCGCCGGATGGCGAGCAGTTTCTTGGCGGTCTCCACCGCCACGGCCGCGTCGCGGCAATACGCGTCGGCTTCGATCTCCTCGGCGAAGGCCGCGTTGAGCGGCGCGCCGCCCACCAGGACGATCACCCGGTCGCGCACGCCCGCCTCCTTCAGCCGCTTGATGACCACGTCCATGTACGGCATGGTCGTCGTCAACAGCGCGCTCATCCCCAGGATGTCCGGCTGGTGCTCCTGGTAGGCCGCCAGGAACTTGTCCGCGTCGCAGTTGATGCCCAGGTTCACCACCTTGAAGCCCGCCCCTTCCATCATCATCGCCACCAGGTTCTTGCCGATGTCGTGGATGTCGCCCTTGACCGTGCCGATGATCATCGTCCCGATTTGCTGCGCGCCGGTGTTGGCCAGCAGCGGGCGCAGGATCTCCATGCCGGCCTTCATGGCCTTGGCGGCCATGAGCACCTCCGGCACGAACAGGATGCCGTCGCGGAAGTCCACGCCGACGATGTCCATGCCGCCGACCAGGGCCCGGTTCATCACGTCGGTGGGCGTCAGGCCGCGGCGCAGCAGCTCGTGCACGCCGGCCTCCACGCCCTCCACCAGGCCGTCGTACAGATCGTCCTGCATGTTCTGGATCAGCTCATCGGTGGGTATCTGGGTCAGGTCGTCGCTCATAGAATTCTCCGTGGCCGGATGATAATGATCGGGCGCCGGGGTGACAAGGCGGCGCCGCGCGGCTCACCCCGTCGCCCCATCAGCCTGTCACCTTATCTGCCATCTGGCGTCGTCGTTGACTCCGGCGAACCGGCGTTTCCGCGCCCGCCGCCGGTTCGGGAAGTATACCCGCAAGGTGCGGGAACGCGTCGGTGGCGTGCGGCAGAGCGATGGCGCCCACAAACTCGGCCTGGAAGTCGGCGGCCACGGCCGTCTGAATGTGGACGGCGTCGGCGGCCAGGCGGACCGCCTCCAGGCGCGCCGCCCGGTTGAGCAGCGCGATCCGCGCGCCGTCCCCGGCGGCGTTGCCCACCGCCACCACCCGGCTCAGGTCGCAATCCGGGATCAGGCCCAGGATCATGGCGTGCGTCGGGTCGATGTAGCTGCCAAAGGCGCCGGCCAGGACGATGCGGTCCACCGCGCTCACGCCGCGGGCCTTCATCAGCAATTTGACGCCCGCGTACAGCGCCGCCTTGCCGAGCTGGATCGCGCGCACGTCGCTCTGGTTGACCACGATCGGCTGGCCGCTGGCCGTCTGCGCGCCGTCGGCCAGCACGTACTCGCCGGTGCGCGCCGAACCGCCGGCCCGGCCGCCGAAACGCACGCGCGGGCTGCGGGCGGCGGCCGCCTCGCGGAAGCCCCCATCCGGGCCGATGACGCCGGCCAGGTACAGCTCGGCGATGGCCTCGATGATGCCGCTGCCGCAGATGCCGGTGGCTTTCGGGCCCTCACCGCCGGCCTCGCCCCCTTCGGCAGAGGGGGAAGAGGCCAGCCACGCCTCGTGGCCGATGACCTTGAAGCGCGGCTCGAGCGTGGCCGGGTCGATGCGCACGCGCTCGATGGCGCCCGGAGCGGCGCGCTGGCCGTGCGTGATCTGCGCGCCCTCGAAGGCCGGGCCGGTGGGGCTGGAACAGCAGAACACCTTCTCCCGGTTCCCCAGCACGATCTCGGCGTTGGTGCCGACGTCCACGATCAGCATCAGGTCGTCCTGCCGGTGCGGGGCCTCGGCCAGCTGCACGGCGACGTTGTCGGCGCCGACGTGGCCCGCGATGCAGGGCAGGACGTGGACGCGCGCGCCCGCGTTGAGCTTCAGCCCCAGGTCGCGCGCCTTCAGGTCGAGGGCCGAGTTGAGGGCCAGCGCGAACGGCGCGCCGCCCAGCTCCACCGGGCTCAACCCCAGCAGCAGGTGGTGCATCACGGGGTTGCCGACCAGCACCACGTCCAGCACAGCGTCGGCGGTCAGGCCGGCGCGCGCGGCGGCCTTGCGCGCCAGGTCGTTCAGGGTGGCGATGATGGCCCGGTGCATCTTCTCCGCGCCGTCCGGGTGCATCATCACGTAGCTCACGCGGCTCATCAGGTCCTCGCCGAAGCGGACCTGCGGGTTCATGCTCGCCTCGGTCGCCTTGACCTCGCCCGTGCGCAGGTCGCACAGGTGAGCGACGACCGTGGTAGAGCCGACGTCCACGGCCAGGCCGTAAGCGCCCTCCTGGTAACCCGGCTGGATGCGCAGCACTTCCCGGTCGTGCCAGAGCGCGACGGTGACGGCGTGTTGGCCCTGGGCCAGCGCGGGCTGCAACTGCGCCAGGGCCGGCGCGTCGATGGTCAGGCCGTGCACGTGATGCTGCGCCGCCAGCGCCTGTTGCAGGCGCTCCCAATCGCCGCTGTGGCTCTCCAGCGTGGCCGGCTCGACCTCGACGTACACCTGGCGCACGGCCGGCTGGACGTCGATGACGCGGTCGGTGGCGGCTTTGGCGATGATCTGCTTGCGGGCCTGGCTCTCCTCCGGCACCATCAGCAGCAGGTCGCCGGTGACCTCACAGGCGCAGGCCAGCCGGCGGCCCGGCCCGAGCGCGTGCTCGGCCAGGTACTTGGCTTCGCGGCCGTCCATCGGCGTGAGGTGGCCGGCGGACGACGTCAGGCCGTGTTTGGGGAAATGGCCGTCTTCGACGATGACCTGGCATTTGCCGCATGTCTGGCGGCCGGCGCAGATCGACTCCAGCTCCACGCCGAGCTGGCGGGCCGCCTCCAGCAAATTGGCGCCCCGCCGCACCTGGCCGCGTCGCCCGGAGGGCATGAGGGCAATGGTCACAAAATCAGCGTGTGTCTCAGGCATGAGGCCAGTTATACCAACTCCGTCGCGAATTATAAATGAGAGAAACGGGCCAGACTACGGGTGAAGAGCTCAGATTCGCCCGCCGGGGTTGTG
>Ga0101944_10002562_pt1 | contig 28806 bp, 29 predicted proteins | sample DewCreD2012metaG_FD_75245 | JGI IMG/M metagenome (GOLD analysis project Ga0101944, IMG submission 75245) | Hot spring sediment bacterial and archeal communities from British Columbia, Canada, to study Microbial Dark Matter (Phase II) - Dewar... ... | reverse complement strand
CATCCCGCCCACCCCCACCCCAGACCCCTGCCCCAGCCAGCCCGAACGCTGGACGCTCAACCTGCAAAAGGACGCCAGCGGCAACATCTACCGCAATAACTACCGCCTGCTCACCCCCACCTGCGCCTACGACAACCTCATGCCCTGGCTCGCCTTCACCATGGCGATCCAGAACGGCTACTCCCCCGAAGAAGCCGCCCACCTGCTCGGACTGCAAGACCATCCCTATTTCAACGGCTTTCGCTACAACGAAGGCATCCCCCAAAAGTATGTGTATTGGTTCCACCTGCAAGCCGAAGAATCCATCCCCGTCCGCGGCCTTTGGTACCTCTCGACCATGCAGTACCCGCTCACCTCGCGCTTTTGGGTGTACAACAACCAGACCGGCGACTACACCCCCAACAAGTTCGTCATGCACGGCTGCACCCCCAACGTCAAAGCCGGGCTGCGCGACGGGCTGGGCAATGAGGAAATCGTCTATTTCCCGATGGTCTGCTCGATCCTCAAATTCTTCCCCGGCGCGCAGGATTTTTATGTCTTGCACAAATTACCGGACGGAAGCGAAGCCCCTAACGTCCAGGTGGGCTACATTCCCGCCCCTGATTGGGCGTTCAACCCCAAAGCAGGTGGCGGACAAAACTACGCCAAACCCGGGCAGCCGGCCTACGCCACCCTGCTGTTCTACGCCTACACCGGCAACGGACAGTGGTGGTACCTCGGCGAGGACGACCGCTTCGAGCTGCGCAGTTTCATCAGCGTGGAGAGCATGAAGAACAACATCGAGTTTTTCCACGAATTCCAGCCGGAACTGCCGGTGTGGGACATCCAGTGGCTGAAGGACACCTACGGGATCGAGCCGCGCCCGCTGCCCGAACGGGCTGAGGATTACCTCGCGCGGAGAAAGACCGACCCGAGTGTGGCGGAAAAAGGAATGCAGGCTTTCCGCATCGCAGCCGAGCAGCGCGACCGGTATAACGAGGACAAATTGAAAAAGTGAAAGGAGGGACGATGAGCGTGCAAAAGATGTGGAGGTTGGGTGTGGTTTTGGCATTAGTGCTGGGCGGGCTGGGCTTTTTCCCGGCCGCCCGGCCGGTGTCTGCCGATCCGGAGTGTGATGGTTCACTTACTAATGTTAACTGTTCTGCTGACGACAAAAAATGCACAAGCGGATGCACCACAGACCAGTACGGGAATCTGGTCAAGAGCTGCACGCCGGGGAAGAGTACCGCAGAAAGGCAGGTCAACAAACTGATCACCTACGGTGAAAACAAGCAGGGGTGTGTCGGCGGCAGTGCCGTTGTGGATACCTGTACCGGCGTTGTCAAGCAAACCTTCTACTACAGCGCCATCGGTGAAGCCGAAATGTGCTTCCGCGATTCCAGCACGGCTACCCTGGAGCCGGTCTGCGATACCCTGAAAATTGGGTAGCCAAGCCGCAAGAAACGTCCGTGCGGGATGATTTTTTTCGCATCCCATTTCGCATCTTTGCCCCCTGTTGCGCCTCCCCCAGTATCGCTTTAGCAATATTGGGGGAGGTGCTGCTGACTGTTTTTTTTCGCTTAGGCTGAACCCGAGTTATATTAACGTGAGTTCGGAATAAGAACCCGGCACGCGGTACCAATGCCCCCACCTGCACCTCCCCCAAAATCGCATGGGCGATTTTGGGGGAGGCCGGGAGGGGGACGAAAATGCTAAAGTTGATGATGTAGAAATGATTTATCCCGAATTGAGGTTATATTACTTAGAGAAGTGCAACCCTTTTTACAGGTCAGCGCGCTGCTCTTCGGGCATTCTTTCCGTACAGCTCCTTCTATTTTGCTCCCTTGGGCGGATAGAAGCGGAACTTCCACACCCCCGGCTGACCAGTTTCCTCGTAAACCGTCGAATTAGTGGTGGCAATATGCAGCCAGGTTTGACCCGGAGCCAGCGGGAAAGGCCGGCCGTCGGCATAGCGCAGGCGCACCGGCCGCGCTAAACCGGTAGTTTTCTCGTACTCTTCGCCCACCATGCTCCAATAAACATTGGTATAAACCTGCCCGTTGCGGAAGACAACGGCTTTGCCTTTTGTACCGGGCTGCATGTTCAGGTCAATGATGGTCGGCGTGCGGGCGCTGTGTTCAACAAACAGGACAACCACATTTTCAAAAAGCACAGGCCGGTTGGTCAGTCGGTCGGTTGCCGGAACGAACTGCCCGACCCGGCTTTCGTCGCCGTAATCCTGATAGCGCCAGTAAGCACCCGCAACCGGATCATACATCCAGCGAGCCTGATTCAGATAGGCGTAAAACACATTCACCTGATCGGCGGGTTGACCCCCGGCAGGCGGCTGCGGGTCAAACACATTGCCCGAATAGTTGGGCGGCGCGCTGGGGTTGCGGTTGGCTTCCGCCAGCCGGCGCAGCTGAGTCACCGACAGGCCGGCGCTGTTGATGTCCTGCGGGTTGCTGCCGAACACATTGCGGCAGATGCGCAGGTTGACTTCCGCCGATTTACTTGCCGCAACCAGACAGCCGTTGGGAAAAGCAGCTGCAATCGGCACATAGGCCTCGCGCCCGGAGCGCACGCCGGCCAATCCCGCATCTTGCGGCTGTTCAATTCCCACAATGGCGTTGCTCTGGTTTTGGTTTTCTCCCGACCCGTTCGTCATCTGATTCCATTCCAGACCAAAATCGAGATTCAGATCGGTTTGGCGGAAGGTAAACACCCTGGTTTGCGCCACGTTGTGTGCGCTGCCGTCCTGAACAGGTACTTCCGCGCCGCCGGAGGTCAGACGAAAACCCTCGGGGATTTGCAACCGCACGGCATACAATTTACCGATTCGCGGCGAGAAAGCGTAGTAGCCGTTGCCATCTGTCAAAACCGTGCGGATAACACTGCCGCCCAACTCCACCAGCTGCAGCTCGATGCCGCCCAGCCCGGGTTCATCGGGCTGTTGAGCGCCATCGGCATTGCGGTCCCACCAAACGCGGCCTCCCAAAGCAGCGCCGTTGAGACGCAGCGGTTCGGCGCGCGGGGTCAGCCCGGCCGGAGTGGGCAGCAATTGGGGCGCTTCGCCGTAAAAGACGGTCAGAAAGCGGGTCATCCCCTCGGTGATGTAGATTTCATACACCTGCGGAGCAACCGAAAGGCCGGTCTGCGGGCGGACGGTAGGGGGGAAGTGAGCCAAAGATACCAGCACGGCCGGCAGCTCCAGCCAGGACGGATCAGACACCGGCAGCCCGGTTAAAGGGTTATAACCGGCCGGGAACTGCTCCAGATTCGGCCCCATTGGGTAAGACGGCGGAGTTTCGCCTGCCGCAATCACTTTCCCCGATAACGGGTAAAAAGTTAAGGACAAAACCAGCCCGATACAAATCAGCACAAAAAAGATAGAGAAGAATTTCTTCATCCTGATGCCTCCATAATACCAAAAAAAGACCGTTTCCTCTTAAGAAATTATATCGAGACCCCAGCTGGCCAGCCTTTACACCTTTGTAAGCTGACACCCATCCGGGATCAATTCTTCCATCAGAGATTTTCCGCCAGGAGAGGTTTCTTGCTGTTCTCTGCGTCTTTGCGCCTTTGTGTTGAGCGGCGCCTTATCCGCCAACGGCAAAGCCGCCTACCCGCACCACGCCGTTGCCCTTGACCGTGTCCTTGCCGACCTGAACGATTTCAGCCCAAGCCAGCCACTCCCCCAACGCCTGCCAGACCTCGACCGGCGCCTGATACACAGCCCGCCCAACCAGCCCGCTGATCCACGTTTCCCGCCCGCTGCGGCTGGACGAGCTGGACAGTTCCACCCACTCGGTGTGATTTTCCACCAGCTGCACCTGCCGCGCCAGCTGACGCAGCCGCACCCGCTCATCCTAAGCGCGCTGATACCCGTTCGGCTAAATCGTCCAGCCGTTTGAGCAGCGCATCGAACACAACCTCAAGACATTTATATCCCCAGCCAGCGGCGGGCAAATCTGCGTACCGAGCGGGCAATTTCAACCGCCCGGCGGGCATCCGTTTCATCTGGTTCTTCGCCGGGGTAGCGCACCTGCACAGCAAAATCCGTCAGTAGAGCCACGTCTTCCACAGCAAATCCGCTGAGAATGCCGCTCTGCTCGCACAGTTGATTAAGAAAAACAAGATCATGCGTTTTTGGGAAATATACCCTTCTTGAAACCAATACGGCTTTCAAGTACTTTTCGGCGCTTTGCCGAGCATGAAAACAAATACCTTGAATCGCGCCAGATGCCAATCCTCCTCAGCCAACCTGGCCCAGGCGGATGGATCATCCGGATTCATACAGCACCTTACCACTGCGTAAAATTTCACGCAGGAAGAAATTGTGAGGAAGTTCACGCTGCAACTGTTCCGGCGTCTTGCTGATCACATCCACCGGGAACGGACGCGGCGAAAGCGCCCTTTCGATGCGCCTGACCCGTTCCCTTCGGTCTTGTGGGGCATCCCAGACAATCAGCAGATCCACATCGCTGTCGAGAGTAGGGTGGCCGTGTGCATAAGACCCGAACAAAATGATCTGATAGGGGCGTAGTTCGTTCACCAGCCGTTGCACTACCTGCGGCAGGCTTTCGGCGACTGGTGGAAAACCAGCCGGGGCTGCACATTCAGAGTGCGCAGGTTTTTTATGCGTATTTGCTTTCATATAATTATTTTAACGTCAATTCGGGATAAATGATTTTCACATCAATTTTCGAATTTTCGTCCCCCCTCCCGCCTCCCCCAAAATCGCAGGGGCGATTTTGGGGGAGGTGCAGGGGGTTATTGGCATCGCCTGCCAGGTTTTGATGTTATCCCGAACTCACGTTATTTTATAACAGCTGCTCTCGGTTTTGGCACAACCTCTTGAACGAACTTGATTTTGTGACGTTCTCCGTTGCCTGAAGGCAACGGCTTCTCAGCCAACGCTCGGCGCAACCGCCCACGTTACCGGCTGACCGCTCCGTCCAAGCGGGGTTTGTACAGAACAAGTGTACTACGAAATTCGCACTTTATCAAGTATCCAATTTTCAACTTTTCCTAACAGTATCCAATTTTCAAAAAAGGAGGTATGCGGCTTCCTCTGTCGCCTGAAGGCAACAGTCCCCGCCGCATTCGTTTATGGACAGCCCACACATTCTCAACCGCAGCCAGGCAGTGAGAGAAGGCATCCATCGAGCAGGCAGTTTCAACCCACCGGCAGGCATCCGTTTTGTGCGGTTATTCGCCAATCGAATGTGACCACGCCGTTGCCCTTGACCGTGTCCTTGCCGACCTGTACGATTTCAGCCCAGGCCAGCCACTCCCCCAACGCCTGCCAGACCTCGACCGGCGCCTGATACACAGCCCGCCCAACCAGCCCGCTGATCCACGTTTCCCGCCCGCTGCGGCTGGATGAGCTGGACAGCTCCACCCACTCGGTGTGATTTTCCACCAGCTGCACCTGCCGCGCCAACTGACGCAGCCGCACCCGCTCATCATAAGCGCGCTGATACCCGCCGGCATACGCTTCGGCTAAATCATCCAGCCGCTTGAGCAGCGCGTCGAACACCGCTTCAAAGCGCGGCGTTTTCAACAGCCGATCCTCATTCACAATCCGCAGCGGCGTGGGAAAGGACAAGGTCAACGATTCTGCGCCGTTCAACCTTTCCTTCATGCGCTGCGCCCATTCAGCCGCGTCGCGATGTTCAATGCGGCGCTGCGGCAGCCGGACGACTGGTTCATCCTCGCTCCACACCAGGGCAGATTGTCCATCCGGATACTCGGCGAAGGCCTGCTGCAGTTGAAAACGCCCGCGCCCCTTGCCCACCCCCACTTCACCCATCTCGCGTACCGCCAGCAAGAAGTAGGGCAGATAATTTTGTCCCTCGCCCAGCAGGGTAAAGACGAAAGAAAACGGCGTGCCGGCCGGCAGGCGGGCAGGTAGATGAATGGGCGGCTGCAAAACATAGGCGCGGCGCACCTCGCCGGGCCGGGGTTCATACAGCTGCAGCCAGCACACCGGGCAGTTCTGCACGTGCTGGGGGTCCATGCGCAGCCGCTCGGCCGGCGCAAACGGCGAAAGGGCACAAATCGAGCGGTTCATTACATTCAACAAGGCGCCGCGCAGGCGCATCCCGGCGCGCAGCCCGCCCAAGTCCAGGTCGGAAACGGCGCGGCAGGCAAAGCGCAGGCACAGCGCGGTTAAAGGAAAGCCGCTTTGCCGGGTTTTGGGGGGTAACTCGTTCATGGGCTCTTCCCGATGTTGCGGCGCAGGCGCGCCTTTTCGCGAATGCTGTGCAAATTGAGCACTTCGGCCACTTCAAAGCGCGGCGGAATCGCCCCCTCCACCGGGCGCAGGCGCAAAAAGGCCGGGAAGAAGCCCATCCGGCCGTGCAGGTCGGCGACCAGCAGGACGGCCGTAAAGTTGAGCGAAGGCGGATTGATCAGGATGGGGGCGTTCTGCCACTCCTCCGGCGAAAGCGGCACGCGGTCCACCATGCGCAGCACCTGTTCTTCCAACGGCTGCCGCGGGTCTATCTGGCTGGGTATTTCGATCACCTTTTCAACCGTCTGGGCGGTGATTTTTTCGACCTGACCGATCTGCTCTTTAGAAAGCGGATGTGAAAAATTAACCAGAATCATTTTGGTATTCCCCCATAAGCGATAGGTTTGGGCATTTTTCCCTGAATGGCGTCCAGCAATTTTTGCTGGTCGGAGGAGTCCAGCCTTGTACCGCCGCGGTACTTCAACAGTTCGATGACCTGCACCTGCACAGCGTTTGCCAGCGCTTTGTAGCGGTCTTCTTGGGCCTGCTGAGTGACGATAAACCGCTGGGCATAAGTACCGAGATATTCGCGGGCGGCTGCCGTGGTCAGTTGATCGACCGCTTTCTTACCGCTGCCCTCTCCGCCGGTCTTGACTTCAATCACCCCCACCTGATTACCGATACGAATGAGGAGGTCAATTTCCACCTGATCTTTCACCCCTTCCGGCTGAACATTGCGCAGGATCTCATCCACCTGCGGCCGCAGCACTTGATATACGGCTTCTTCCAGCTGCCAGCCGTTCTGGGTACGGTCGGGTGGTTTGAGGTGATAGCCGTCATGGTGGGCCAGAAGGTAATCCTCCAGGGTCAGCAAGGGCGGTAAAATCTCACCGCCTTGCGTGTGTTCGACCAGCCGGCGATGTCCATCAAACCGATAGTGGCGCAGCTTGCCGACTTTTTGACCGCGTTCGGCTTCGGTCTGGTAATAGACACACGGCAGGTTGAAATCGGCAGCCGCCTGCGCTGCCGCCAGCGACATCAGCTTGGTGCCACCGGTCAGGTTGAAGCACCACTCGGTCTGCGGCTCGCCGGAGATTTTTTCACGCAGCTGGTCATAAAGGCTTTCCAAACGATAGGCATCGCCGACGTTCAACAACTCAACGGTAATTTGTTTTTGAGCGCACAATTTCTGCAGCCGCCGCGCAGCTTTGGAGCTGAGTTCGTTGCCGGTATGCACCAGCAGCACCTGCTGCGGTTTGAGATGAAGAATCGGCAGCAGGTTGGGAATAGGCTGTTCGCCAATCAAACACACCAGATTCATAGGATTTACCTTTAGATCCTCCGCAGAGAGGACGGGGACGGCACTCACCGGTAAGCCGCGTTTGCCGCCCCGCCCAATTTTATTTGAAATACCCGTAACCGGCAGCCGTCTTTGCCCCGGCGCCCAAATCCTGCAGGCCTTTTTTCAGCCATTCCTCGGCTTTCGGCCGCAGATGTTCGGCGCGGGGCGCCGCGACGCGCCAGCCAACCGCAAAATGAAACACCTTATCGGCCGGCACGGCCAGAAAACCGACCGGCACCGGGTTGTGCCAGTCCGCCGGCGCTTCTTTTCCCTGATAATAAGGGCCGTAGTGCGGGTTCATGATGTCCAATTCCAGCGCAAAGGCATCCTGCGGGATGGCTTCAAAGAAAATCGCCCCGCCGGCGGCTTCCAGCGTGCCAAAAATCGCGCGAAAATCCTGGGCTTCCTGCAGCTGATCATTCAACCGTTTCCACTGGGTCTTCTTGACTTCCTTTTCGAAGTCTTCCTGCGCTTTTTCCAGCAGTTTATCGAGGTCATTCAGGGTTTGCCCCTGCTCACCGCTCAGCGGCAGGCTTTCGGCCAGCTCAAACAGCGCCTGTGTGCGGGCAATGCCCTTGACCGCGCTGCCGGGCAGGCAGGGGAAGCCGTAGCGGTGAAAATTGAAACCGATTTCCAGCGCGCTCTTACGTCCTAAACCGGGGATGAAGCGCCAGTCGGTTTTCAATTGGAAAGGGTTGGCTCCTGCTGCTTTGGTCAGCGCCTGCCAGCGAGCCAGATAGGCGGACAGGACCCGGCCGTCCGGCTTAACCGCTGCATCGTTCAGCGCTCTTTTTTTCCATTCTTCTTTTTGATTTCCGGCTTTGTTCAAATCCGGGGCAAACCGGTCAAACATCAAACCGGGATTCAAAACGGATTTGTTGGCAGATCTGAAAACCTCTGCTGTATCTTTTTGCAGGGGATATTGTATAACGCCCGCTGGCGTGCCGGAAGCGCCCGCCGTACCCCCGCCGGGCGGTTTTGCGCCGCCTTTCATTGCCTGGTTACCCTTCATTGATTACTTCCCCCCTTCAGTTCGGCTTCGGCAAAGCGTTTGTACCAGCTCAGATAGGCCAGCGCTTCGGCGGTGGCCTGACGGTATTGGGTGGAATCAGCTTGCAAAGCAATCCACTTTATCAAGGTTTCTGAAATATTCATTCGCAGGCTTAACCATTCATCCAAAGCTTTATAGATTGCTCGAAAATGGGCATCTTCCTTATCCGGCTTTTCTTTAAATTTTGACTTCCAAAAAGCCACCGTTTGACCCAGCCCGCTGCTCTGGATGCTGGCCGGCGCGCTGCGCGCCAGACTTTTTAACTCCTTCTGCTTTGCCGTATTCATCGCCAGCTGAATTTGCTGCCAGGCGTGCGCGGCGCCCTGCTGCTCCAGGGTGCGGACGATGGATGGATTATTTTCACTCATGGTCAACCTCCGTAAATCCGCGCCGCCACCCAGCCCTGACCGGTGGTTTCATCACCGCCCACCTGCAGGTGGCTGCCATTCAGATAATCAAATTCCCTAATCACCGCCTCAACCGGTTTGCCATTGGTTTTGGTGCGCGCATCGGTGAAAAACAGCGGCGCATACAGCAAACTGTCGGCGGGCAGGTATTCTGCCGTCCATAACGCGCCTTCCGCCACGGTTTTCTTATCCGACTCGATGCGTACGTGAGTTTGCACCTCGGTAGCGTACAGGCAGAAATCGCGGAAGGCGTCCTCTGGTAAGATACACAGCCGTTTGGGCAGCGAATCACGCCAGTATTTATAGACCTCCCCCTGCGGCAGGGCATTTGCAGCCAGCCAGTCGGCAATTTTCTTTACATCATCGGACGGCTGGGCGAGGAAACTGAAATCCTCGAGGATCACCTTGTCTTGTAGAAGGAGATCAGAACCGGGCGCAACCAGGGCAGTGTTGGCATCTTTGGTGGCAGGAATTTGCGGTAAATCCAAGGGCTGACCAGCCAACTCAACCGTCCGGCGCAGCAGCGAGAGGGCGTGCGCACTGGTCACGTAAGCAAACACACCTTTCAGCGCACGCACCGCCAGCAGCAGCAGGCGCGCATCCCCTACCGAAACGGCTCCGGCGTAGCTGTTGTCTTCACCGCCCGCTTCACCAAAAATTTCTTTGACCAGCTGGTCATCATCCTTCACCTTCTTCCTCTCGCGAAAATCGGCGCGCAGCGCGCCCTTCAGCCCGGAAGCCTGCACCAGCGGATACTGGGTGACCCGCTCGCGCTGAATGGGCAGGTCGGTGGCGCCGCCGGCCGCCCGTCCGCTGCCGGCATGAACGGCGGTTTCAGCATATAAAAACAAGATACGGCTTTCTTTGAACATGTTGCTTATCCTCCTGATTTGAATTGAAGCGGTCAGGCATCCACCGGCTGCCATGCGCCGATGACCACCTGACCATAGCCGATTTCAGCCCCGCGCTCGGTCAGCGCCACCGATTTCAAGCGGACGCCGCCCTGACTGCGGAAATAAAACACACTGCCGGCCGGCAGCCAGCGCGCGGCGGGTTTTTGTTTGCCTTCCAGCAGGTCGTACCCGCCGATCACTTCATAACCGCCAATGGCTGCCGTCACCAGCTCAACCTGACCGTCGAAGAAAACACCCCAGTCCTTCGGCTTCCAGCCCTCTTCAAAATATGCCGGACTGGCAAAATAGACCTTGAAATTGGGCGGCAGGGGCTGGTCTGTTTTCCAGCCCAATTGAACCGCAAATTCCTGCCGGGCAACGCTGCCGTAACGCAAGGCGCGCCCTTCGCCCCCGGCGCGCATCACGCCCTGCTCGGGAAAATCGGGGTAGCCGTCCATTTCGACCCAAATCCCCACGCTTTCCTGCGGGCGGATGAACTCGGCTTCGTACAATTTTCCGCTCTCCGTAGAGCGCCGCGCCGCATCCAGGGCAATGCCCACGCGCACTTCCCGCTGGAAGAGCTGGCCGGCTTTGACGGTCGCAACCGCCTGCCCGTTCAAAAAGTAAGCCTGGAAGCTGCTTTCGTCCAGATACCCGCCCAAATCACCCTTTTGGGGTTTGCTGTTGGGCGGGGAAACCAGCAGGTGCGTCAAGCCCCTGGCGGCGTGACTGTGTTGGCGGAAGCTGACCACCTGCCGCGCCCGGATGTGTTGACCATCGTCCGAAAGGCAGGCATCCGCCGGGGTTGGGAAAAAGCGCGTCAGGCGGCCGTCCGGCTCGCGGCGCGCCAGCAGCGGCGCGCTCAGCCGCAGGCCGTTGAAGTTTTCCGCATCGCCCACCGCCTGGCGGATTTTGTCCTTTTCCAGCGGAATGCCCTTGTGAACCAGATAATGCGAGCGAATCACGCCCTGAATCACCGAGGGCGGCGGTGGAAAACGGCTGACGGCGTGATGATCGTCACCGGCGTTGAACGGCCGGCCGTCGCGGAAAAACAAGACATCCTGGGCTTCCATAAAGTAAGCGGTCATTCTCTCCCTCCTTGTGCCAAAAAGCGGGCAATCACCAGCCAGTTGATGCCTTCTTCGATTGCCGTTCGGCCTGGGTCGGTTGTCTCCAATTTATTTCGAATGTCCTCCACCCATTTAACCCATTGGTCGGCTAAAGTGGCAGCCTTTTCGCCGAAGTCCGGCGCGGCCTGCCGTTTGAAGCGGTAGGTGACCAACGCCTGCACCGCCTGCGGCTCAAGATTTTCGGCTATGCGCAAATCATCCTTAAGCATATAGGGCAGCCCGCCCGCCAGCCGATCCTTGCGGAACGGCTCAACCCAGTTTGAGTCGAATTTGGCTAACTGATCCGGGCTGCTGCGCGCCCGCAGCGGCTCATCCCCGCGCTTGCTCAGCGCCACACACAGCATGTCTTTGTTACCCCAATCATCCGCTTTGACCGACTTGGCGTACTGCTCGGCGGAGCGCAGGTCGGCCAGCACGCGCGATAGCGGCGAAAGGTGATGGGCGAACAGCACCGCCCCGGAAAGCGTGGCATGAACCACCCCTTCCTGAGCTTTCTTATAGGCCCCAGTCAGTTTCACCGCCAGCGGAATGGCGTTCTGCAATGAGGCGAACAGCAGGACATCATCACCGCCGTTGTAAATCAGGAAACCGCCTTTTTCCTCTAAAACAATTTCTTTTGCGGTCTTCCCGGCAAAATCTGCCAGCCCACGGCTGAATGCCTCGTGAAAGGCCCTCCCGTTTTTGGAGCTGTCTTGCATTTTATCCAGCTTCACGCCGACCCCGTCGCCGTCCAGCAGCAGGATGGCATAATACGGCGAAGGGCGGATATTCCCGACTGCCTGATACAGATGACGCAGGCTTTGGCGGGCTGGTTTCAACTGCTCGGCCGTGAAAGTCTTGTTGTACGAATCCTTCATCCGTTCAGGCGTGAGCGTTTCCTCGAACAGCAAATCCAGGTCGTACGGGAAGATGGCGTCCTCTTTGCGGGCGCGGTACAGATCAAGGTCATCCAAAACCTGTCTGTGAGCCTGCAGTGCGCCAGGGTCTTTTTGACGGGCGAGCTGGTAAAAATCCCAGCCGGCGACCGTGCTGGTGGAAGGAAACTGGCGGTTCTGCTTCAGCTCGGCAAAGCGTTTGACCAGGCCGATGCCGTCCAGCCGTTCCTTACCTTCCGGTTTGAGGCGCGAGGCGGGGATGTGTCCTTTCTTCGCCATCTCCTTCCAGTAACATTTTGGAGAAGTGTTTTGGGTATGCAGCGCCGAGCGCTGACCGCTCAGGCTGTCCTTTGCGCCTTCCTCCTCGCTCTGTTCGAACAGACGGGCGTGCTTGACACCCTCCAGCAGCCGGCTGGCTTCGCGGTAATCGGCGGTGTAGTCGGCGCTGCGCGGCACAACCACCCAAAACACCTGCCACGGCGGGCGCTGAATCACCTGGCGCTGCCAGATGGACATCCATACCGCATCGCTGTCCAAATTGGCGCGTTTGCGCGCATCGGCGGCAATTTTACGCCACTCGCCGATCAGCGCGTCTTCGGCTTTTTGCAAAGTCTGTTCGGCTTCGTCCATGTTGAGCTCGGCGACCAGTTTGTTGGGCATGTCGTCCGGCGAGATGGACAGCGGGTAAATCAGGTTTTGCTGGCCAATCGCCTCGGCGGCGGCATACGCCAGTCGCGAGAGGATTGCCGAACCGTTGAACAGGTCCTCGGCGCGGCGCGCCTCGCTGATGAAGGACTGCACCGGCGAGAAGGTGAAGATTGCCAGGGCTTTATCCATTGTATTTGTCATTGGTTCCATCCTTTCACCCCCACTACATTGCCCATCTTTAACCATCTTCGCAGTTCAGTGTAATCATGAGTATCGCCCGCCAGTTTTGCCGGCAGCAGGGTGAACAGAAGATGGTATCCTTCCGTGGTTTTGAACACCCTCGCCCAAACCGGCGAAGCCTGCCGCGGGCTGATACCTCCCAGCCAGTTTTGTTTGGGGAAGCGGCGCATCAGGTCGGCTACGGCCTCTACCCCATTTCTGGCGTTGATTTGGCTCAACAATCGTATTTCGGCATTCATGGCTGCAGAGGGAAATTCGGTAGGCTCTTCGGGTAATTGCGTCACGGCAATTCCTTTCTCGCCAGCCAAAGCTTGAGCCTGCCGAACCGCAGAGCGGACAACAATTTGAATAAATTTCGTGATTTCAGATTCGTTTTTTGGGAAAACCGGTACTAATTGCGGGTCACTGCTTTTCACCACCTGCAGACTGCCCATGCCGCGCCGTGAGCGCAGTCCCACCCCGCCCAAAGTCAGCGCCAGGTTGAGCGCCATGCAGGCATTCGCCCAGATCAAATCCGGGCAGGTTGGGCGCGCGCTCATCGTCAAACGGAAGGTCTGACCGGCATCAAAAGCATTTCTGCGCCCGGCAGACTTATGCGGCAGAATGGGGTGGGAAGACCACTTTAAGTTCCCGCTGATTCGCAGGCTGATCGGCGAGCCGCTGTCCGTACTGCCAAATACGGCCTCCTCCAACGCCCGAACCGCACCCAGATTTTTATCCCCCACCACCCCGCCGAGCGCGGCGCGGTACCAGTAGCGCATCGCCCCGCGAAACGAGGGCGGGCGCAGTTCCGGCGGCTGACCGCTGCGCGGGTCGCTGCCGCCCAAAAACAGCGGCGTTACCGTCATCAACTCAATTTCTACCTTCCGCATGCTTTACTCCTTTCTCCGGTTTTGAATAATTTACCGCATCCCCTCCAGCCCGGCTACGGTAAAAATGACCAATTTTTCTTAGGAACTTTTTCCTAATCCTCTCCGCGAAACAACGGGGCAAACTCGGCAATGAACACGGCACGGTTGACCGGCATGCCCAGCCAGCCCTCGCAGGCGCGGTACACCGCCGTCAGTTGATTGGCCACCGTGCGCGGGCTTTTTCCCAGCCGGCGGGCAAGCGCGGCATTATCCAGCCCCTCGCGCACCAGCAGCTCCGCCGCTCGGCGCTGAACTTCCGTCAGGCGTTCGTTCCAAAATGCGCGCTTGCGGCGCAGGCTCTCCCCGTCACTGATCTGAGCGTGCCGGCGCAGCGCCTCCCATGGATCGGTTGATTCTTGCAGCAGCAGATGTGCCGAAGCCGCCTCGTCCCAGCGCAAAAAGGGCACTTCAACCACCGTGAAACTGTCCTCGGCGGCGGGGTGCAGCCCCTTGACCGCTCCGCCCCACGGCGCCGATGAAATCATGTGCCAGATGCGGTCCTCGCGCCCAAAGAGCAGCTGCGCAGCCACCATGCCGAAAACCGCCATGGTCTTACGCCCGCTCACCAGGCTGAGGTGTACCCGCTGACCGGCAAAGCGCGCCGCCCGAATGTGCGCATACAGCGCGCGCAGCAAAGCCCAGATATCGGCCTGCGTGGCAATATCCAGCACCGGGCGGTTGTTTTCGCTGAGCGCCACCAGGCGCAAACGCAGCCCCGGGTAGGCAACCGGAAACTCCCCGGCTAAAGTTTGCGCCGCCTGCAAAATGGGCTGCGCCTGTGTATGAATGACAACCACCTCTTCTATCGGGTAACCCTGCTGCAAAAGCCAATCCAACAGCCAGGTAACCCCCTGCGGCTCGCTGCTAAGCGTGGAAATAAGAAGATCACCCATGAATTACATTTTGTAATTACATCACCGATTCAGAAAACAAACCCAAACAAAACCAGTTTAGCCAAAAACCCGCCCTTACGCAAGCCAAAGGGACGCCGAATTTTCGGAACGTACTCATAAACCCAGCCAGCGGCGGGCAAAGGTGCGCACCGAGCGGGCAATTTCAACCGCCCGGCGGGCATCCGCCTCATCCGGTTCTTCGCCGGGGTAGCGCACCTGCACGTCATATGCCGTCAACAAGTCGAGGTCGTCGCGCTCGAATCCGGTGAGAATACTCGCCTGCAAACAGAGTTGGTTCAGGCTGTCAAGGTCGTGGCTACGGGGAAATTCGAAGTGCCGTGAGGTTAAAATCGCCTTGAAGAACTTTTCGGCACAATGTTGCGCATGGTAACAAGCTGCATCCGGCAGACGGCGCTTGCCTCGCAGGGCACGTTTTGCCATTTCCCAATCGCTCTCCGCTTTGTTGACCCAACCCTGCCAGTCATTTTCGCTCATAGAGCAGCCTGCCTTTTGTTAGAATTTCGCACAAAAAGGTATCTTTCTTTTGGATAGCAGCCTGTACTTCTGCGGGTGTCTTTACAACCAGATCTACCGGAAAGGCACGCGGCCGCATCAATCGAGAAACCAGCAAAAAACGCTCCGCCGCCGGCAAGTCAGTATCCATGATAATCAGCAGATCCACATCACTGTCGGGCGTCGGATTGCCATGTGCGTACGACCCGAACAAAATGATTTTATACGGGCGCAGTTCGCGCACCAGCCGCTCCACCACCTGCGGCAGGCTTTCAGCGACCGGCGGAAAACCGCGCGGCGCCGTTTTCTCATCCAGCCATCCTTCTTTCACCGCTCAAACCTCCAAATGGATTATAACCCCAATCCGGCTAAGAAAATAATTTTTTGGATGGGCAAACAAGCAGGAAGAAACGACCGGTCAGGATGAACTTCTCTCACCCTTGACGGTAACGTTTAGGTATTAATTCCTAAGCATTTTTAGGTATTTCTTCTGTTTGTCCGTGCACCGAAATCTTATATAATGAAAGCAGTTCGTTGTTTTCGGCCGCTTTGGCCGCTTCAGTGGGGATTGGTTCACAGGAGGTTTTCATGCCGTTGAATCTGGAATATACCGGTCATCCATTTTACGATGTCGGGCTGGCGACGCTGACCGCCTTTGCCCGCAAACAGTATCCCGCCGAGTTGGAGCCGGCCGACCTGCAGGCGGCTGCCGACTACATGAAGAAGAACTACGTGGTCAACCCGCTCAAGTCCTTCCTGACGGTGGCTTTTCCCAATTCGGGTTTCACCCAGCCGGCTTACGAAAAACAACCCGAAAAGCGCGTGATTTATGCCGATGCCACCCTGTACGCCTTCAATGCTCCCGCCGGCGGGGAACTCGACCCGCTCAACAACCGGCCGGCGGCCGATGCGCGCTACGATGTCAAAGGCGAACTGCCGCCCGGACGTGCCTACCGCCAGCACCTGCCCCTGCTCACCGGCGAGGGGGTGATCAACTTCTTCCCCTACGGCGACGCCGGTCTGCCGCTTTCCGGGGTGAGCATGCTGGCCGTGCAGGCGCTGCCGCTGGGCTGCGCCAAGGTGAGCGGACGGCTGCTGGCCGTCCACAGCGATTCGCCCGCTCTGCTGCTCTACTTTGCGCGCACCTTTTTGGAAACCAACCGCCGGAACATTCAGTTGGCACAAACCGCCGGCGATTCCAAGCTGCCCGAAACCAGCCCCTATCAGCCGCGCACCCTGCTGATTGACCTGCTGCACGCCGCCGTCCGTCAGGCGGAAGACCGCGCCGCTGACCAACCCCTCACCCTGACCGCCTACCACTTCACCAACAGCGGACAGGGCGCCGAGCTGCAAATTTACCCGCTGCCCCTCGAAGTGGGCGCTTTCCTGCGCGCCGCCGCCGGCCCCGCCTACCGCGCCCAGTGGGAAGCCCTGATGCAGCGCGGCTGGCAGCTTCCCCGTAGCGGGAAGGAGAATCAGCCGCACTACAATCGGCTCTACGAAGACCTGTTCAGCCTGCCCGATGCGGCGCCCGTCTTCATCCGCCGCTACTTCTTGCGCCGCCCGGCCAGCCGCAAAGACAAACTCGACCCCACCACCGAATACGACACCCGCCGCGAGGCAAACCTCATTTCCTGGTCGCTGACCGAACTCTTCTTAAGAAAGGTGATGCAAATGGAAAAAGAACGCATTGACTCAATCCGCTCGCTGGGCGATCAGCTCGCCCAATATGTGCTGCAAAGCAACGACCGCTCCTTCTTCAACACGTTTTGGATGGCGCGCAATTACGGACAGGTGCGCGCCGCGCTCATTCGTGCCTCGGCCCGTCAGGTGCGTAACCAGCACCCGCCGCTCATCGGGCTGGATCAATTCCTGAACGTCTTTGAGCAGTATGAGGACGTTCCTAACGGCGACTGGCGGCTGGGGCGCGATCTGGTGCTGATTCGCATGCTGGAACGGCTTTACGCGCAGGGCTGGCTGCAGCAGCACGCCGAAGAACTCCCCGAAGCCGAAGAAGACGCCGCCCAAGAAACCGATTAACCCAAAATACTCAATCCTTTCATCCATTCACAGGAGGAATTCAGCCATGTCTTTCGTCACCGGTTTGATTTTGATTGACGCCCCCGCCTCGGCCCTCAACAATCTGGGCAACATCCCCGGCAGCCTGACCGATAACGCCGTCGGTGTGAAAGCCATCAGCACCCGCGAAGGCGCCTACCCCTACGTTTCGGCGCAGGCCTTCCGCTACTGGCTGCGCGAAACGATCCGCGAACAGGTTGCCGAATGGCAAAATTCGCCCGTCTTTCGCGAAAAGAAAATTGCCTACACCGACGCCAACCCCATCCTCTACTGGGATGACGACCTGTTCGGTTACATGCGCGCTCCCTCAAAACAGACCGAAGCCGTTCAGCAGCGCGAACAGAGCGGGCTGGTCAGCAACGCCACCCCCACCGCCGAAACGGTCACCCGCGTTTCCCCCTTCCGCGTCAGCACCCTGGTTTCGGTCGGTCCGGCCCGCCTGATCAACGACTTCGGCGTCATGGCGCGTCAGGAGGGCGACCCCGTTCCGCACGAGCATCAGTTCTACCGCGCCACGCTGCAGGGGCTGTTCTCGCTTGATCTCAACGCGGCCGGCACCTTTACCTATGCCGACCGCACCGGCTACCTCAATCTGGATGAGCCGCGCATCCGCCTGGCAGAACAAAAGCAGCTCCAGCACCTGCCGGCGCTCAAAGCCTACCGCCTGCCGACCGCCGAACGCCTGCAGCGCGTGCGCGCTTTGTTCAGCGGCCTGGCCGCGCTCAGCGGCGGCGCCAAACAAACCCTGCACTACACCGATGTCAGCCCGGATGTGGTCTTTCTGGCGGTAACCCGCGGCGGCAACCACATCTTCGGCCACATCTTCGCCAGTCAGGGCGAGCGCGCCGCGCTCAACCTGCCCGCCCTGGAAGAAGCCCTCACCGTCCACCGCGAGGACATTCTCTCGGATGTGTATGTCGGCTGGGTGCAGGGCTTTCAGGATGGCGAACGCAGCCGCCTGCTGGACGCGCTGCAAAACAGCCCGGCCCTGGCCGCCTGGCAGGGCCGCCTGCACGTGGATCACCCCCGCCGCGCTTTCGAGGCGCTCAGCTCGGCGCTGGAAAGCCACCCCGAGTGGCTGGAATGAACCGCACAGGAGGCACGCCCATGCGCGTCCTGAAAATCACCGCCGAAGGGCTGACCACGTCCTTCCGCTACCCCTATTACATGATCGGCGTGCAGCCCACCTACGAGATGCCCCCGCCCGCCACGCTCTACGGCCACATTGCCGGCGCATTGGGCGAGTGGTTCGACCCGCGCGGCGTGCGCTTTGCGGTGCGCTTTTCCTACCGGCGCAAACACACCGAACTGGAAACCACCTACATCCTCTCCGCCGCTAGCGGCAGCCTGAAGGGCTTTCCCAACACCCCCAAAACGCTGGAAGGCGAAGCCAACCCGCTCAAACGTGAGATCCTCTTCTTTCCGCGCCTGACGCTCTACCTCAACCGCCCGGAATGGGAAAGCGCCTTCCGCAGCCCGCGCTACGCCGCCTGTCTGGGACGCTCGCAGGACCTGATCACCTACCGCAAGGTGGAAACGCTGGAAATCGAGCCGGTTGAGGCGGCTTATCTTGAAAACACGCTGCTGCCCTACGATTTCGTCCGTTTTAGCCTGGCCGGGCGCAGCGTGCTCATGCCGCGCTGGCTGGATACCACCCGCCAGCGTCACCCGCTTTTCGAGCGCTACCTCATCCTGCAGCGCCGCATTCACACCCGCAATTTAATGCGGCCCGCCGATGCCGCCCTGCCGCCCATTTATGCCGACCCCGGCGAGCCGCGTATCGAGGATGACCCGCTCGGGCTGGTCTTTCACACCTGGGTGGAGGATTGAGCCGTGCTGCCCCCCTGCCAGCCGCAAGGTTTGCACCATCTCTGGGCAAAAAGCCCTCCGCCCGGCAGCTCCGCCGGTCAAAGTCTGGCGGAGCATACCTGGCTGGTCCTGGCCCGGCTGGCCGACCTGATTCACCTGCGCCCCTATCTGCCGCAAACCCTGGGTGTACCGCGTTTGTGGCACATCCTCTTCTGGGCAGCCTGGCTGCACGATTTCGGCAAAGCCGCCCGCGGCTTTCAACAGGTGCTGCGCGGCAAAGCCCGCCGCTGGAACTACCGCCACGAGGTGCTCTCGCTGGCCTTTGTGGACTGGGCTTCCGCCGATCTGGAAGCCGATGAGCAAATTTTGCTCGCCGCCGCAGTTGCCACCCATCACAAAGACTGGCACGAACTGGACGACTACCGCACCCCGCCGGACGAAGACAGCGACCCGCTCCCCGCCATGCTCGAGGAGCTCGACCCCGCCGACATCCCCCTCCTCTACCGCTGGATCGAAACCTGCGCCGCTGCCTGGCGGGACGCGCTCGACCTGCGCCCCTGCGGCGTGGAAATTCCCTCCCTGCCCGAATTGCGGCAGGCACAGGCCGGCCTGCAGCCCAAAAGCATCCGCCGCCGGCTGCAGGCCATTCAGCAAACCGTGCTGGAATGGGAGGAACAGGCCTACCGCGCCGGCAGCCGTGAGGAGATGGCGCCGGTTTTCCGCCCGGCCATTGTACTGCGCGGCCTGATGATTCAATCCGACCACCTCGCCTCGGCCGGCAGCGATTCGCTCCCCGCCCGCATCGAAGCCGTCCCCGCTCTGCTGGCTGAGCTGCGCAGGCTCTCGCAAGGCAGCTTTCAGTTGTACGCCCACCAGCAGGCCGCCGCCCAAACCCCGGGCAGCGCGCTGCTGATTGCCCCCACCGGCAGCGGCAAGACCGAAGCCGCTCTGCTGTGGGCCGCCCATCAGCAGCCGCCGCGCCTGTTTTACACCCTGCCCTTTCAGGCCAGCATGAACGCCATGTTCGACCGCCTGAATGCCCTGCTGCCCGGGCGGGTGGGGCTGCTGCACGGGCGCAGCAGCCTCGCCCTCATGCAGCGGCTGATGGATCAATCCTACACCCCGCAGGAGGCCGCCCGCCTGGCGCGCCAGCTGAACGACCGCGCCGCGCTCGGTTACTACCCGCTGCGCGTCTTCAGCCCTTACCAGATGCTCAAGGCATCCTTTCAACTCAAAGGTTACGAAACCCTGCTCGCCGAATTCAGCGAAGCGGCTTTCATCTTCGATGAAATGCACGCTTACGAGCCCAGGCGTCTGGGAATGATTGCGGCCACCATCCAGTTTCTGACGCAGCATTACGGCGCGCGTTTCTTCGTCATGTCGGCCACCCTGCCGCACATGCTGCGCCGCCAGCTGCGCCAGCGGCTGAACGACCCCCCCGTGCTGCGCGCCGAACCGCAGCTCTGCCGCCGCTTTCAGCGCCACCGCCTTCACCTGCTGGAAGGCGGCCTGCTGGACGAAGAAAACCTGCAGCGCATCTGCCGCAGCGTGCAGGCGGAAAACCTGCAGGCGCTGGTGGTGTGCAACACCGTCCAGCGTGCCCAGCAGGTCTGGGAACGGCTGCGCTCCAGCCTGCCGCCGGGCATTCCCCTTTTTCTGCTGCACAGCCGCTTTTGCATGCGCGACCGCCTGCGCCACGAAAACGCCATCCTTCAGGCGGCCGGGCTGGGCAGCCGCCGTCAGCCGCTGGTGGTGGTCGCCACCCAGGTGGTGGAAGTCAGCCTCAACCTTGACCTGGACGTACTGTACAGCGACCCCGCCCCGCTGGAAGCCCTGCTGCAGCGCTTTGGACGGATCAACCGGCTTGGCCTGCGTCCCCCGGCCGCCCTGTACGTCTTCACTCAGGATGAAAAGGTCTTCGGTTACGTCTATCACCCCCGCGAGCAAATCTCCCGCACGCTCGACCTGCTGAAGGAACGCACCGCCCGCGTCAGGCCCAACGGTTTGCTGCTGGATGAAAGCGCCCTGCCCGGCTGGCTGGATGAGGTCTATCAGGACAGCCTGCTGGCGCGTTGGGAACAGGACTTTGAAGCCTCATTGCAGGAATTTGAGGAAAACTTCCTCGCCGCCCTCAAGCCCTTTCATTCCGATCAGGCCCTCGCCGGGCAGTTCAACCGCCTGTTCGATTCGCTGGAGGTGCTGCCCGAAGCGCTGTACGACGAGTACATTCAGGCTCAGGAGGAGTACCGCTACCCGGATGCCGACCGCCTGCTGGTGCCGCTGTGCTGGTGGCAGGTGCAGCGCTTGCGGCAGATGGGCGTGGTCATGGAGGGGGATGAACGCCTGCCGCCGGTCGTCCGCCTGCCTTACGACGAAATACTCGGCCTGCAGCTGCCGGGCAGCGGGATGACCCCCAGCCCGCCGGACGCCGATCAGGCAGAGGATTTCGATTAAACGGCCGGCAGTGCGGCCGGTGGGGGATGAATCGGTCTATTGATCCAATGACTATACGAAATGGAGGAAACCATGCCCATCTTGCAGCATCTTATCGTGGATGAATTTGGCGCCTTCATCGGCAAACACAGTGAACGTATCATCGTCACCAAAGGTGAGCAGAAACTTACCCAGGCCCCCCTCGTCCACCTCGAATCCATCCTCATCGCCAGTTCCGGCGTCAGCCTCAGCGCCGACGCCATCCGCGAATGCACCCAGCGCGGCATCCCCATCTTTTTTGTCAGCGGCAGCGGCAGCCCCTATGCCGCCCTCTACAGCGCCGGCCTGACCGGTACGATTGCCACCCGCCGCGCCCAGCTGCGCGCCTACGATACCACCCTGGGCCTGGATATGGCTCTGGCCATGGGCAGCGGTAAATTACAAAATCAGGCCAACCTGCTCAAGTACATCGCCAAGTACCGCAAAGAAACTCAGCCCACACTGTACGAAGAACTGCGCCGCACCGCCCTGGAAATTGAAGACCAGCTGGTCGAACTGGCCCAATACCGCACCCTGCCCGAATTTCGGGAAGGCAGCCTGACCGTCGAAGCCGTGCGCGATCAGCTGCTCGGCATTGAAGGCCGCGCCGCCGAACGCTACTGGAGCGCCGTAACCCAAATTCTGCCCGAAAAATACGCCTTTCCCGGCCGCTTGCGGCGCGGCGCCGCCGACCCGGTCAACTCGGCGCTCAATTACGGTTACGGCATTCTTTACGGTCAAATTGAACGCGCCCTGGTGCTGGCCGGTTTGGACCCCTACGCCGGATTTCTCCACGCCGACCGGCCCGGCAAACCTTCCATGACGCTCGACTTCATCGAAGAATTTCGCGCCGTCGTGGTGGACCGTACCATCTTCGGCATGGCCAACCGCGGCATCCCCTTTGCACAGGACGAAGACAACCGTCTGAGTAAGGACTTCCGCCGTCAGCTGGCCGAAGCCATCCTTAACCGTTTGGAAAGCAGTGTGGAATACGAAAACAAACGCCACCTGCTGCGCAATGTGATTCAAATTCAGGCGCGCCACCTGGCCGCCTGCCTGCGCGGCGAAAGACCCGCCTACCAGCCGTTCACCCTGGCGTGGTAACCGGCATGAAGGAGAAAATTCCCAATCTCATTCTGATTTACGACATCCCCGATGACGCCAAACGCACCAAAATTGCGGATGCCTGCCTGGATTACGGTCTTGACCGCATTCAATACAGCGCTTTTTGCGGCTGGCTGCCCAACAGCCTGCAGAATGAACTGCTCCAAAAAATCCGCCGCATTCTGGGCAAAAAGCCCGGCAATGTGCAGCTCATCCCCATTTGCAATGAGGACTGGCGCAAACGCAAAGTCATTGATCAAACCGCAAAGGAAACCTGAGCCATGCCTGTCGAAATTCCCGAAGAAGACCTGTACGAACTGCAGGCGCGCCTGCGCCGGCGGGATGAAGAAGCCCCGCTCATGGTCACCGACCTCAAACAGTGGATTTACTGCCGGCGCATCCTGTACTACCTGACCTGCCTGCCGGATGTGCGCCCCACCACCTACCTGATGGAAGTCGGCCGCCAGGAAGGCGAACTGGAAGAAAGCCGCGAACTGCGCCGCGCCTTCAGCCGCTACGGGCTGGAAAAAGGGCGCAAAGAATTCCGCCTGCACCTCAGCTCGGCGCGGCTGGGCCTGCGCGGTGTGGTGGATATGGTCATCTGGTTGGATGAAGAGCAGCCGCCCGAGGTCATACCGGTGGACTTCAAATTCAGCCGCACGGTTGGCGCTCATGTGCAGCTGCAGCTGGCCGCCTACGCCCTGCTGCTGGAAGAAGCCAGCGGCCGCCCCGCCCGGCGTGGATTTATCTACCAGATTCCGCTGCGCAAGGCGGTTGAGGTGTCCTTTACCGCCGCACTGCGCCGCAAGCTGGAAAAAACCCTGCACGAGATGCGTCAGGTGATGCAGGGGGAGCAGCTGCCGCCGCCGGCGCGCAAATATGCCCAATGTGTGGTGTGCGAATTTCGCCGTTTTTGCAACGATGTGTCGCCGGCAGTGTAGTTTTCGCAAAACTCGCCGTTTTTTGGACAAAAAACGATTTGCGAAAATGGGAGGATTGGGTTTATAATCAAAAACAGAAAAAGGGCCGCAGAACCGCCCGAATTCGCGCGGAAAGCGAAAAAGCGGTAAAAAAACGGGCAAAAAACGGCTGTTGCACCCCCTTCGATCCGCTTGTGGATACTGAAACATTTTTACCTCCTTTTATTCTAAGTAATTGTTACTTCGTTGCACCCCCTTCGATCCGCTTGTGGATACTGAAACCTTTATACATTACATAATGTGTAGTACTCATTATTTCAGTTGCACCCCCTTCGATCCGCTTGTGGATACTGAAACTAGAAATCATAATCATGATTATTCATTTTACACCTCGTTGCACCCCCTTCGATCCGCTTGTGGATACTGAAACTCGAATATGTGGGCAAGCCGCTTTACCGGTTACAGGGTTGCACCCCCTTCGATCCGCTTGTGGATACTGAAACCGTTCGAATCGGCATCCTCATGCCGAAAATCTTTGGCTGTTGCACCCCCTTCGATCCGCTTGTGGATACTGAAACAACCCAATGGGGGGTCTTCGACCCCGACTTTGGGTGGTTGCACCCCCTTCGATCCGCTTGTGGATACTGAAACCCTTCTGCCCACAACTCCCCATTTTTGTCATAAATGTTGCACCCCCTTCGATCCGCTTGTGGATACTGAAACTTTTACAAAAAGACTGACCCCAACCACCACATCGTGGGTTGCACCCCCTTCGATCCGCTTGTGGATACTGAAACACAAAATTCTCATTAACCGGCGGTATTCTTTCACATGTTGCACCCCCTTCGATCCGCTTGTGGATACTGAAACATGGGACGGGCGGTTTCTTGCGGACAATTTTTTGGGTTGCACCCCCTTCGATCCGCTTGTGGATACTGAAACCTACATAAGTGTACATTTGGGGCATTGAATTCAATGGTTGCACCCCCTTCGATCCGCTTGTGGATACTGAAACATCTTTTCAATGCTTTCAATAATCTCCCTAAGGTGGTTGCACCCCCTTCGATCCGCTTGTGGATACTGAAACTTTATGAATTTTGATTTTTGCCGCCCCACCTTGCGGCGTTGCACCCCCTTCGATCCGCTTGTGGATACTGAAACACGATTGATGGAGTATTGGATCTGCATAAAGTGTTCGTTGCACCCCCTTCGATCCGCTTGTGGATACTGAAACGGATAATTTTCGACAAGGCGAATGGAATTCGCACCAGTTGCACCCCCTTCGATCCGCTTGTGGATACTGAAACGATGAAATATAGGCTCTGCCCAAAGTGTTCCCCTGAGTTGCACCCCCTTCGATCCGCTTGTGGATACTGAAACAAACATACACGGCATCCCCATCTTCCACATAAGTGTAGTTGCACCCCCTTCGATCCGCTTGTGGATACTGAAACGCACTAAAATTGTAAAAGATTGTGTTTGCATTTCTGCAGTTGCACCCCCTTCGATCCGCTTGTGGATACTGAAACGTAGGCTTGCTCATCAACCTCGGCGGTATGGAATTGCGGTTGCACCCCCTTCGATCCGCTTGTGGATACTGAAACTCCGACATCCTCGACATTAGAGATGTCTGTGTAAACAGGTTGCACCCCCTTCGATCCGCTTGTGGATACTGAAACGACATTACACTCAAGCCACTGCTTGAGTGTAATAAAGTGTTGCACCCCCTTCGATCCGCTTGTGGATACTGAAACCAATGAGGATTTCAAGGGTCACATTCATTTTCAATTCTGTTGCACCCCCTTCGATCCGCTTGTGGATACTGAAACGCGTTATGCGTATGTCGTGAACTGGAATAAAAAATTCGTTGCACCCCCTTCGATCCGCTTGTGGATACTGAAACTCGCATTGATGGAGAAAGTCCATCTCCATTGATGGAGGTTGCACCCCCTTCGATCCGCTTGTGGATACTGAAACTTTTTTGTTTTTTTTCAAAAGGGCAAGCCGATTTACGTTGCACCCCCTTCGATCCGCTTGTGGATACTGAAACCCATTTAGTTTCAATACTGCCGGTTTTTCAAATATAGTTGCACCCCCTTCGATCCGCTTGTGGATACTGAAACCTTTGATAAGAGGCGTTACCAGTGAGAGCGGCACATCGTTGCACCCCCTTCGATCCGCTTGTGGATACTGAAACTCGTCAACAAAAATTGGTTTTCTGGTTTTCACGGTTGTTGCACCCCCTTCGATCCGCTTGTGGATACTGAAACGTGCTGCCTTTGCCGCGTTTTTGGCGGCATTCGCGAGTTGCACCCCCTTCGATCCGCTTGTGGATACTGAAACGTTGGAAAATTTACTACAAACCTGCACAAGGGGGAATTAGTTGCACCCCCTTCGATCCGCTTGTGGATACTGAAACTTGCACAGGGTAATCCAGCCGTTCGGCTGGAAATAGTTGGTTGCACCCCCTTCGATCCGCTTGTGGATACTGAAACTTTCTCGACTTCTACCTGCCAGTTGAATTTCACAGAAGGTTGCACCCCCTTCGATCCGCTTGTGGATACTGAAACGCTTTAATTTCGATAGCATTTGTATCCCTTAGTTCAGTTGCACCCCCTTCGATCCGCTTGTGGATACTGAAACGTCATTACCGGAAGCCTGCTCATCATAAGCAGGTGTGTTGCACCCCCTTCGATCCGCTTGTGGATACTGAAACTTCGGCTGGAAATACCCGTATCCCACCTCCCGGTGAGTTGCACCCCCTTCGATCCGCTTGTGGATACTGAAACGTATGAATTTTCTTATCATACGGGCAGACAGCCGCCGTTGCACCCCCTTCGATCCGCTTGTGGATACTGAAACGATAATGGAGGTTAAAATGAACTTTACGGTCAATCAGGTTGCACCCCCTTCGATCCGCTTGTGGATACTGAAACCGCTGGTGCGAGCAAGCCAACCCCAGAGCCGGACAGTTGCACCCCCTTCGATCCGCTTGTGGATACTGAAACTATATTCATGAATACGTCTGGCATTCGACCTCCTTGGTTGCACCCCCTTCGATCCGCTTGTGGATACTGAAACGTATCTGTTCTGTTCTGCCGAATTTTGCAAACAAGGTTGCACCCCCTTCGATCCGCTTGTGGATACTGAAACGTATAGACTTTCGCGAATATGTACTGGATAACGCATTACGTTGCACCCCCTTCGATCCGCTTGTGGATACTGAAACGTCAGAACTGATCAGAAAAATCGGGGAGGAACAACCAGTTGCACCCCCTTCGATCCGCTTGTGGATACTGAAACGCAGGGCAACGTTGCCGATTCACTGGGGTTAGAACCGTTGCACCCCCTTCGATCCGCTTGTGGATACTGAAACCGTCAACACGTATTGTATCCCACTCTTTGCCGTTTCGGTTGCACCCCCTTCGATCCGCTTGTGGATACTGAAACTTGTCGTCTATTCTCCTGAAATAACAATTCAGAAAATAGTTGCACCCCCTTCGATCCGCTTGTGGATACTGAAACACTTACTCGGTCCACTTTATGAAGTTGTCCAAAAGAGCGTTGCACCCCCTTCGATCCGCTTGTGGATACTGAAACTGCCAAGCCTCGCCGTGCCTCGCCGCGCCCAGCCGGTTGCACCCCCTTCGATCCGCTTGTGGATATCCTCTTACGAGGACCTGCGCGCCCTGCGGGCGCTTCGGCTGAAACTCCGCCAACTTGCTGCTTTGGCTGGAAAAGTCGTTGCACCCCCTTCGATCCGCTTGTGGATATCCTCTTACGAGGACCTGCGCGCCCTACGGGCGCTTCGGCTGAAACTCCACCAACTTGCTGCTTTGGCTGGAAAAGTCGTTGCACCCCCTTCGATCCGCTTGTGGATATCCTCTTACGAGGACCTGCGCGCCCTGCAGGCGCTTCGGCTGAAACTCCGCCAAACAACTTGATGGTACACGCTTTCGGCGGCAGCTGAGTTGCCAACAGCCGCGGCGGGCATTTGAGCAAGTACGAATGGGATGACGCCCCACGCACATGTGGGGAGTATATAGAGTGCGTCGAAAGGCTGAACCGCAGGACTGTGAACGGCTGCTTCGATCCGTTGAGTCCAAACTGCGGGTGCAGTGAAAAGGTTTTTCAGGCAGGCTGCCCCGCCAGGGGCATCGTTTTTTTCCGAACTGCTCTTTTCTGGTGGGTACTTCAATACTGGTTTTGTTTCCCCCGCACTATTTGCGGATAATGCACTACCAGACATCCCTTGAAGCTCAAATACATCCGCGATTCAAGAGATTTTCATATTTTTTCAGAAGAGGAAAAATCAACATGGAATGTGCGATGATCACTTTTATCTTGATCGTCACCGTCATTGTGTGGATCGGATCAAAGATAGAAGAAATGCGGAAAAAAAAACAATGAGCGCCTGTTTTTCACCCATCCTGACAGCCCTGATAAAGAGAGCAGCGCAAAATCGGCGGATGCGCTGCTCCAAGGTGAGTAAATATCAAAAAAGTCCACTTTACAAGGTTTTTCTGAACGCTCTTACCGTATCCATAAAAGCTTTGACCCTGTCCGGATCAACATGATTCTCAAACACCCCATTCACTTTGAACGTCGTCCCAACCACAGCCCCATCTGCAATTTTCAATTGTTCCCGAACATTCTCCAACCGAACACCCGTATTGGCAAACACAGGAGTATCCCCAACCACTTCTTTCACCTTTTTGAGCACGCTCATATCGGTTTGGGTACCGGCGGTCAATCCTGATACACATAAACCATCTGGACGATGGTTGAAAACAGTTGAACGGGCAATTTCCACCACATCCCGGTCAGCCAGATATTTAGCTGCCTCCGGCACAATGTTGAAGAGCAGTTTGACATTTTTTGCATTAATCATCTGGCGGTGACGAACCGATTCCCCTGCATTAGGATTCCACAATCCAAAATCGCTGGCATAGACCCCTGAAAAGATTTCCCGCACAAATACAGCCCCCGTAGCAGCAGCCAGATCCAATGAAGCCTCCGGGTCCCAAAGGACATTGACCCCAAAGGGCACCCTGATTTCGTGCATAATTTCACCAATCACCCTGGCCATACTGGCAACTGTGACGGTGTGAACTTTGGTCAGGTAAGGCATGCTGAACTCATTGGAAAACATGACCGCATCAACACCACCATTTTGCAAGGCCTGCAAGTCTTTCCTTGCCCAGTCAACCACCTCTTTCATCCCCTTTTTTTCATCATAGTAGGGATCTCCAGGTAGTGGCAAAAGATGACACATGGCAATGATCGGTTTTTTTACTCCAAA
>Ga0101944_10002561_pt1 | contig 28828 bp, 29 predicted proteins | sample DewCreD2012metaG_FD_75245 | JGI IMG/M metagenome (GOLD analysis project Ga0101944, IMG submission 75245) | Hot spring sediment bacterial and archeal communities from British Columbia, Canada, to study Microbial Dark Matter (Phase II) - Dewar... ... | reverse complement strand
CGGGGGATGTGCATGTGGGACTCATGGAGCACGTAGTTGAGGAGCAGGTAGTCGATATGGCTTTTGTAGGAAGGGATGAAAATCAGCGGGCCTTTTCTCGCCCACTCCTTGACCATGCCCAGGACGGAGGCATCCACGTCAATGCCTTCGAAGAGCTTTTTCCACAGCCATTTGAGGACGATGTCGAACAGATGCACGTAGGTGATGTTGAAATCCGCGGCGATCTCATCGAAGTATTCCCCTGCTTTTTTACGCGCATACCGGAGGCTCTTTTTTTCGGAGGCGGCGGTGCTCTCGATCGTCTCGCTCACCCGGGGGTCCATGAGGACCATCTCCTTGAGCTGTTGCCGCGACTTCATGATCGGTCCGAGGATCACTCTTTTCCTGCTGTCGATGCTCTCGATCAGGGCGTCCCTGACTTCGGCGACCATGGCCTGCAGGGGCCTGTCCGGGGGCTGAGACTGGAGGTAGGCCCGGAGATCCAGCGGCTGAGCGAAGTCGATGAAGGCTTCCCCCCGGTGCTTGAGGAACATCAGGATCTTTCGGATCACACTGGGCTTGTCCCTGTAGCCGAAAAGGATATCCGTGAGCGTCTCATAGTCTTTCTCGACGGAGGTGTCGTAGAGGATGAGCTGAGGGACGATGTAAATGGGCCGGTCCAGATCCTTTTGGGTTTCCAGAAGGAATTGGAGATGATCCTTTTCAGCGTGGATGAAACGGCTGACAAACCGCTTGGGGTCGATGAGAAAGATGAGGGAGGGGGTCCCCTCCTGCATGGCCTTGCGGTAAAACCCGGTTTGATAAGGACTGGGCAGGGATCCTGTCCGGTAGAAGTGGGACAGGTAAGAAAAGAGAACTTTGAAGAACCGGGAGAAGGGCAGAAGCCAGGACATGTTGAGGTCGAAGGCGATGGTCGGGTAAGGAAGGCGCCTTCTCCTCAGGTTGTAATGGTAGAGGAGGTAATCCAGATGGCCCCGGTATTTGGTGGCGTACACGACCGTGCCTTCCTTGTGCAGCTGCTTCAAGCCTTCCTTGGCGCTTTCGTCGACTTTCGCCCTGCGGAAGAGCGTATAGAGAACCCAGCCCAGAAGAAACCGCGGCTTGTCGTCCAGGACATAGGGATATAAGATTTCTTTCTCAGCGGTTTTCATGACTCTTCACGGGGATGATCAACAGCATGGAATCATAGATAATTCGGATGGCTTTTGCAAATCAAGCTTTTTGTGAGGCTGTAGACCCTTCATTCCGCGTTCACGAAAAACGTCGCAGCCCTGAGAAACTTCTGTTGACAAAAGGAATTTCTTGTTCCTAAGATAGCTCAAATGCATGTCTTGGAGGTCACCATGCTCAGACCCATGGTCATTGCAGGACTGACTGTCGATCCTCTGACCAACAGCCCGATTGTCATCCTGAAAGAAATCGGGGGGGAAAGAACCCTTCCCATTTGGATTGGTTTGCTCGAAGCCACGGCCATTGCCAGCGAGTTGGAGGGCATCAAATTCTCAAGACCCATGACCCATGACCTTCTCAAAAACATCATGTCCCTCATGGAATTGAAAGTCAACAAGGTGGAAGTGTGTGACCTGAAAAACAACACCTATTTTGCCCTGATCTACCTGGATCACAAGGGCAAGGAAATATCCATCGACGCAAGACCAAGCGACGCCCTCGCTCTTTCCCTGCGCATGGGGGCTCCCATTTTCGTCTCGGAAGAGGTCATCAGGAAATCTTCCCAGATTGATTTGAAGGCCGAACCCGAGGACAAAACCGAGCAGGGCAAGAAGTGGCAGGAGATCCTGGAGAAACTCAACCCGGACGACTTCGGAAAGTACAAAATGTGAGGGCCCTGAACGCTCCGGTGAAAACAACGGCGTTTGATGCTCAAGGGGGTTTGAGGACCATTCCGGTTCCCTCGACCCGCTTGGGCTTTGCTATTTTAGGGACAAAGGCACAGAGGCACAAAGGCACAGAGCGGAAAAAGCGTTCGAACCTATCCCTTTGTCTGTCTGTGCCTTTGTCTATTCTTCAAGAGTGAACGCATGATCGATTTGCATACCCATTCGTTTTTCAGTGACGGCCTTCTGATCCCCTCGGAGCTGGTTCGAAGGCTCGAGGCCTTGGGATATCTTGCCGTGGCGATCACCGACCATGTGGACTCCTCCAACCTGGACCACGTGGTCCCCAGAATCGTGCGCGTGGCCGAAGAGCTGAATCACGCCCAGTCCGTGAAAGTGATTCCCGGTATCGAGTTGACCCATGTGCCTCCTGTTTTCATCCCCTCCATGGTGCGAAAAGCGAGAGAGATGGGAGCCAGGCTCGTGGTCATTCATGGGGAAACCATCGCGGAGCCTGTGGCCGCGGGAACCAACCGGGCAGGCATCGAAGCCGGTGCGGATATCCTTGCTCATCCCGGCCTGATCAGACCCGAGGAAGCGGCCCTTGCCGCGCGCAAAGGCGTGTTTCTCGAAATCACCGTCAGAAAAGGGCACAGTCTCACCAACGGCCACGTGGCAAAGCTCGCGGCAGAGGCCGGTGCCCGCCTGGTCCTGAACTCCGACGGTCATGCTCCCGGTGATTTCATGACGGAAGATTTTGCGCGAAAAGTGACTCAGGGGGCGGGCCTCCCTTCAGACTCTCTTCAGCAGTTCCTCTCCAATTCCCGACTTCTTCTCGGAGGGATCGGGTTCTCGCTTTGAGCAAGTCCTTCCCTCCTTTTCACGTCCTCGGCGTCTTGGTGGTCGGCGCGTGGCTGACGCTGATGGCTCTTCTCGTTTATCGCACGGAGTTTTCGGCACACAAAGGGGAGACGGCTGATCCCATCGAGGCCGGTTCTTTTGAAGCCTCCCACCAGACCTGGAGGGAAATCTTTCTCAAAGATCGGAAGGTGGGGTATGCGGTGGGCATGCTGCGACCTTTCCAGGGGGGCTATTTTGTTCAGGAAGAACTCTTTCTCAAGCTCAACCTCATGGGGCTTGGAAGAAACCTGTACGCTCTGACCCAGGCTCAAGTGGATGAGAGGCTTTTGCTCAAAAGTTTTCAATTCATGACGACCTCCGGTGCCGTGCGTTTTCGGATGGCGGGGAGGGTGGAGCAGGAGGGGCTCCTTCTGAGTTCAGGCGGCAGAGGCGAGAAAAGAATCCCGCTCACGCAACCTCCCATGCTCGGCATGAGCATGAGCTATTTTTTCCTCGGCCGGAAGGTGGAGGTCGGCGACGTCTTTCAACTGCCCTTCTTTGACCCTTCCTCGCTGCTGCAGAAGAACCTGATCCTTAAAGTCGTGGGGAGAGAAACCCTCACGCTTCGCCGCATCCCTTACAACGTGTTCAGGCTTGAAACAGAACTCTTCGGGAAACCCATGATTTTCTGGATCGATGAAAAGGGAGAGACCCTGAAGGAGGAGGGGTTCCTGGGGTTCACCGCGGTGAAATCGAGTGCCGCTGTCGCGCCCATGGACCTTGAAGGGGGCGGCGACCTTTACGAGCTGACCGCGGTGGTGCCGGATCGGCCCCTGAAGGATCCCTCCCGACTCCGCTATCTAAAGATCCGCCTGGAGGGGCTGGGGCCCCTGGAGCCCCTGCGGGATGGGGGCCGACAGCGATGGCATGAGGGCGTTCTTGAAATCGAAAGAGAAGAAATCCCTAAATCCTTCCCGTACCCTTTGGGCGTTCAGGAGTTCCCTCAGGAGATCAAGAAGTTCTTGGAGCCCGAGTTCCATATCGAGAGCGGCCATGAAGAGATTCTCTCCACCGCGCAAGGCATCGCGAGGGATGACCGAAATCCTGTGTCTGTCGCGAGAAAGCTCCTCACGTGGGTGTATCGTCACCTTGAGAAAAAACCGGTCCTCTCCATCCCGAGCGCTCTGGAAGTGCTGCGAACGAGGAGCGGGGACTGCAATGAGCATGCGACGCTTCTCACGGCGCTCCTCAGGGCGGTGGGGATCCCCAGCCGGATCAGTATCGGCCTCGTTTACACACGCGATAAGTTTTACTATCATGCATGGACGGAAGCTTACCTGGGGCGATGGGTATCCATGGATGCGACCCTGGACCAGATGCCTGCGGATGCCAGCCACATCAAGCTGCTGGAGGGCAACCTGGACCAACAGGTCCGGATTGCCGGCAGCATCGGCGAAATCAAAGTCTCTATCTTGGACCATCGATATGATTAAGCTCATTCATCTGACCAAGATCTACAAAGGGCTTCGGGCGGTGGACGATTTAAACCTCGAAGTGAAGGAGGGAACCCTCTTTGGCTTTCTGGGGCCGAACGGGGCGGGAAAGACCACGACCATCAAGATGATGGCCGGCGTTCTGAAACCGACCTCTGGAAGAATCATCATCCATGGAATGGACCTCGCCGAGGAGCCTGAGAAAGTCAAGAAGTGCGTCGGGTTCATTCCGGACCGGCCCTACCTTTATGAAAAACTCACCGGGTTGGAGTTCCTGAATTTCATTGCCGGCCTCTACGGCATGGATCATGCCCCCTCGGTGAGATCCCAGATTCAAGACCTTCTCGATCGCTTTGACCTGACCCACTGGAGGGATGAACTGATTGAGAGCTACTCCCACGGCATGAAACAGAGGCTGGTCATGTGTTCTGCGTTGCTGCCCCGGCCCAAGGTCCTCATTGTGGACGAACCCATGGTCGGGCTCGATCCGAGGGGCGCGCGCCTGGTCAAGGACATTTTCCTGGAAGAATCCCGGAAGAACACCACTCTCTTCATGTCGACTCATTCTCTCGAAGTGGCCGCAGAGGTGTGCCGGGAGATCGCCATCATCCAGGCCGGAAAGGTCATCGCCCAGGGAAGCTCTGAAGAGCTCAAGCGAATCGCCGGCGTGGACGGCAGCCTGGAGAACGTTTTCCTGAAACTTACGGAGGGGAAGCGCATCGCCCATGGGACGCCTTTATCTGCTTCTTAGCCCGAGGATTTTGGGTTTCAGGAACAGCTTGTCCGCCGCTACCGGGAAGGCGCGTAAAAGGGCGATGATCATGGTTCTGGCGGGGTTCGGCTTCTGGGCGATCCTGTTCGGCTTGTGCTTCCGCGTCCTGAGGTACTTCCAGTCCGTGGAAGTCATTGGAGACCTGCTGGCCCACCATCTGCTCGGCATGATCCTGATGGTGTTTTTTTCTCTTCTCATCTTCAGCCACATCATCACGGCCCTTTCCAATCTGTATTTGTCCTCCGACCTTGAGCTCTGCCATGCCTCTCCCGTGCCCCTGGAAGAGGTGTTCCTCAGCCGTACCCTCCACACGGTCATGGACAGCTCCTGGATGGTGATCGTCTTCGGCCTTCCGCTCATGATGGCCTACGCGGCGGTGTTCAAGCCCGGGTTGGGGTTCTATGTCTCCCTCCTGCACATGGGGCTGGGCGTCGTGCTGATCGCCGGGGGCATTGGAATTCTGGTCACCATGATCCTGGTGCGCCTCTTTCCGGCTCAAAGAACCAGGGATGTCACCATGCTCTTGGGAGTGTTTGGGCTGGGAGCGCTCTACCTGCTGTTTCGGCTCTTGCGGCCCGAGAGGCTGGTCGACCCTGACGCGTTTTTCAGCATCGCTCAGTACATGGCGGCGCTGAAGGGCCCGGATTCCCCATATCTCCCCACGCACTGGATGACGGAGACGCTGTGGGCTTACCTGAGCGGATCTTCAAGAAAAGGCCTTTGGTTTCAATCCGCTCTCCTATGGAGCACAGCCGCGGCTATCGCCGTCATCAACGTGTGGGTCGCCCAGGCGATCTATTTCTCCGGGTTTTCCAGGTCCCAGGAGGCCAAGAGACGGCGGGCGGGAAAAGGCCTTCTCGATTTTTTTGTCGGAGGAATCAAGCGGCCCTTCCGATCCGAGGTCGCCGCCATCATCGACAAAGACCTTCGCGCCTTTTTCCGCGACAACACGCAGTGGTCTCAGCTGCTGCTCCTCGGCGCCCTGATCGTGGTGTACCTCTATAATTTTTCGGTTCTTCCTCTGGACAAGAGCCCCATGCGCATCGATTTTCTTCAGAACGAGATCGCCTTTCTCAATGTCGGGCTTGCCGGTTTTGTGGTCTCGGCCGTGTCGGTTCGCTTCATCTTTCCGGCCGTGAGTTCCGAGGGCCAAGCCTTCTGGATTCTTCGTTCCTCGCCGGTGTCCCTGAAAAGATTCTTGTGGACCAAATTCGCTCTTTACCTTGCCCCCATGATCCTCCTGGGTGAAGTGCTGATTCTCCTGACCAACCATCTCCTGGAAGTGACTCCCTTCATGATGGCCCTTTCATCGTGCACCATGGCTCTCGCTGTTTTCGGAATCGTCGCGCTTGGTGTCGGGATGGGCGCGATGTACCCGAATTTCAATCACCAAAATATTGCACAGGTGGCTACCGGTTTCGGCGGTCTCCTGTTTATGATCCTGAGCGCGGCCTTCGTGGCTGTCATCGTCGTGCTTGAGGCAGGGCCTGTTTACGTGCTGGTCATGGCGGACCTGAGGGGGGTGCCTGTGGCCAAGTGGCAGTGGGCGTTCATCGGGTTGTCCTTTTGTGCAGTGCTGTTCATCATCGCCGCCGCTGTCTACCAGCCGATGAAACTGGGATTGAAAGCGCTGAGTCAATACGAATAACCCCTTTGTGCCTTCTTTTTAAAAACATTGGACTTTGCCGTCGAGTTCCTGGCATAATTCCGCTTCGAATTTCGGCGCAGAGAACTTCTCCATGTTTGACTTCGAGGTCATCGGCAATCTCCATATCCACTCGACTCACTCGGACGGAAAGGGAACCGTTTCTGAGATTGCAGAAGCTGCCGCCAGGGTGGGGCTGGATTTCATCGTCCTTAATGACCACTCCTACATGACGGACGCCCTGCACCTCGAGGAAGAGGGCTTTTACGGCAAAGTGCTTGTCCTTGTGGGTTCTGAACTCGGGGTTCGCTTTCACCACTATCTTGCCTTCGACCTCAAGCAGCGCCTTGCAGAGCACAATCTTCCCCCTCAGAAAGTGATCGACGAAGTAGCCGCTCAGGGAGGGTTCGGTTTTCTTGCTCATCCTTTCGAAAAGGGCATGCCCTTTTCGGAAAAATCCATTGCCTATACGTGGAATGATCTTTCTGTAAAAGGCTACCAGGGAATCTGTCTCTGGAACTTCACCTCCAGATGGAAAGAGCGGGTCCGGACCATCTTTCACGGGCTGTTTTTTCTCGCCTTTAAAACCCAGACCCTCAAGGGGCCCAGCAGGAAAACTCTGGCCTTCTGGGATCAGGCGTGTCAAAAAGGGAGAATGGCGGTCATCGGCGGGTCAGACGCCCACGGCACGAATTTCAAATGGGGCCCCTGGACCATTGTCCCTTTCACCTACGAGTACCTGCTCAACAGCATCACCGTGCACCTTTTCCTCAAAAACCGCCTTCCGAAAGTCCTTGAAGAAGCGAAAAAAGAAATCTACACCGCGCTCAAAGAAGGACGTCTCTTCATCGCCCATGACAATCTTTGCCCGGCCAAAGGGTTTCGCTTTGATTTCATCTCCGATGATGGGTCTGACCTTTACATGGGGGAAGAGGGGGACTTCAGAAAAGGCGGGTTCGTGGTGGAAATCCCCTCGGACGGAGAAATCAGGCTGGTCAAAGACGGACGGGTCCTGAAGAAATGGCGGGCCAGAGAGGCGGTGTATGAAGCGCAGGAAAAAGGGGTCTACAGGGTTGAAGTCTATCGGCGTCTCTTTCCCTTCGGCTGGCGGCCCTGGATCTTTTCCAATCCCATCTATTTGAGATAAACGACGTTTTCTCTTCCCTTGACTTCTGGCCGGATTCCTAAGACAATCCCACCCATGCCTGGGTGGCGGAAATGGTAGACGCAAGGGACTTAAAATCCCTCGGTACCTTGTACCGTGCCGGTTCGATTCCGGCCCTAGGCACCAAGAACCAGAGCGTCGAAGACGCGCCCCTTGTCTGACCTCGACACTGGGTTCCGCAAGATTGCCCCGGAGAAGGGGAGGAACTCTATGAATCGCTGCGAAAAATGCCGCCTCAGGGCTAGGTACGACATGAATCGCCGCTCCCTCCTGGGCCGGATGTGGAAGTGGCACATCGGCTGGTGCCCGGGATGGAAGAGCTACCTGAAAACCTTGCCGGATGAAGAACGCAAGAAACTGACTGAGCAGTACAGTTAGCTTCGACGCTCTCTTCGCCCCCTCGGCACTTTCTGTCCACATCACGGGACAAGGTATTGTTTACAAAGGGTGCCCTTTTCTGTCGGCATGGGCGACACAGAGCGTCCCAATGCAGCAAACCACGAAGCGAGGGTCAACGTATGAAGAAGAAAGGGTTGATGATGCTTTGGGTCATTTCAAGTCTTTTCGGCCTCACGGTGCAATCATGGGCGGCTAAAGCTTATGTTACAGACTCCTTTGAAATCACCCTCCGCACAGGCCCCAGCAACGAAAATAAAATCATTGCCATGCTTTTTTCCGGAAGGCCGGTCGACGTCATTGTGACCCAGGGGGAGTGGAGTCACGTCAAGATGTTGGACGGAGACAAGGAAGGTTGGGTGATGACCCGGTATTTGATCACCCGCATGCCATGGGAAGCTCAAGCCAGGAAACTCCAGGAGGATTTAGCGGGGGTTAATGCCAAGCTGACTCGGGTTCAGAAGGAGTTCGCTGAGGAGTCGCAGCAGCGTCAGGAGCTTGAAACGGAACTCAAAAGGAAAAATCGGGAGCTTGAGACCTTGAGCAAGGAGTTTCAGGAACTCAAGAAAGGGGCTGAAGGATATATGGAGCTGAAAGCCTTGCACGAAGCGGCTGAAAAGAAGAGGACGGCAACCCAGGCCGAGCTCCATAGGTTGATTTCGGAAAACGAAAACCTGAGATCCTCAGAACAGAACCGGTGGTTTTTGACCGGGGCGCTGGTGCTGCTCTGCGGGCTGCTCATCGGCGGGATTGTCGGGCGCCAGCAAAAGAAACGAAAATCCCTCTATTCTTAGGGTCGCATCTTCCCAGTCGCTTCAGTGAAGCTCCCCGCGCTCCCGCGCGGGGCATCTGTGGCAAAGCCAAGCGGAACTCCGCCGAAGCCACCCGTCTTCGCCCTACGGGCTACGCCGCGGTCACCTCTCGCCATTCCTCCCCGCGCTCCCGCGCGGGGCATCCCGCCCGAGGCGGGCAAGCCTGGCGAAGGGGAGTGAAAAATTCCTTTCATTCGCTCGAAAGGATACAAAAATGGGACTGTTACGAGTCCATCACTCTTATTTCATGGCTCTGAGCTCTGCGCTCCCGGCTCTGCGCTTGATCAGAGGGCTCTCAGGAGTCGGAAGAGCGTGCCGAGGTTATCCCCTGCAAACAAGTGGGCGATCAGGATGAGGGGATATTGGAGGACGCTGGAGATGATGCCGGTCCTTAAAAACCGGTCCGCGAGAAAGACCCCCAGCAGGAGCATCGGCGCGTATCTTGCCATTTCTCTGTACTTATGCAGCGCCTTAAGGGGAAGAAAACTTTCAACGATATGAGAACCATCGAGCGGTGGAATGGGAAGGAGGTTGAATAAGCCCAGCGCGATGTTCAGGATCATCATTGAAGCCAAGATCCTGAGGTACAATTCCGAAGGGAACAGGAAATAGCGGATGAGTATCCCCGTGAGCAGAGCGGCGCTGAAGTTCGCAAGAGGACCGGCCAGAGAAACCCAGACACTCCCCACCCGAGGGTTCCTGAAATACCGAGGATCAATGGGCACGGGTTTGGCCCAGCCGAAGTGAAAAAGATAAAGGCAGATTGCTCCAATCGGGTCAATATGGCTGATAGGGTTCAGGGTGATCCTTCCTGCTTGCTTTGCAGTGGGATCGCCGAGGAACAGGGCGATGCGGGCGTGTGCATACTCATGCACCGTAATCGCAAAGAGAACCACAGGAATGTTGACGATCAGTTCTTGAATACTGCCGAACATAGCCTTCCTTTCTGATCCGTGCATTCGATATTAGCAGGAATTCGGGATCAGGACAAGGCTTAAAGGGGTTGACGAAAGGGCTGTACTGTGCAAAATATCATCTTGCCCTACACGGCAGGGGTCAGGTATCATCATATCACAAGGGTTCGGGGTTTGACTTGGGACTGGAGTCTAAGATGGCCGTAAGAAATGCTGATTTTGCAGGAAGCTGGTATCCGGGGACTGCATCGGAATGCCGGCGCGCGATCGAGGAGTTCTCCCGGTCCGGCGCGCCTTGCCCTTCCGGGGTGGCCGTCGGGGGAATCGTCCCTCATGCGGGATGGGTCTTTTCCGGAAAAATCGCCTGCAACGTGATCCGGTGCCTGAGCGAGCAGTCCTCGCCGGAGACGATTGTCTTGTTTGGAAGACACCTTCACCCCTCCAGCAAGAGCTACATCATGGCGGAAGGATCCTGGGAGACGCCCCTGGGAGAGCTTGACATCGATGAGGAGCTCGGGAAAATGCTTCTGGCGGAGTTTTCTTTTGTGGCCGAAACGCCGACCCGACATGATCCGGACAATACCATTGAACTGCAGTTGCCGTTCATCAAGCACTATTTTCCCGGAGTGAAGATCCTTCCCCTGGGAGTGCCGCCGGCGCAGACCTCCCTTCGAATCGGAGAGCGCGCCATGGAGATTTGCCGAGACATGGGGCGCAAGGCCCTCGTGCTGGGCTCAACGGACCTCACCCACTATGGCTACAATTATGGATATGCGCCGAGAGGGTCGGGCAAGCAGGCCGTGGACTGGGTGAAAAATGAGAATGACAAGAGGTTGGTCGATTTGATTCTCAAGATGGACGCGGCGGAAGTCATCCGAGAATCCCTTACCCATCACAATGCCTGTTGCTCGGGGGCGGTGGCGGCAGCGATTGCGGCAGCGAAGAAACTCGGAGCGGCCGAGACCCGCAAGCTTTTTTATGCCACGAGCTATGACGTCCGGCCGGACAGCAGCTTCGTGGGATATGTGGGAGTGCTTTTTCTTTCTACGCCGGCGATCCCGGCGTAGCCATGAGCGTTTCGAAGTCCAGAGGCCTGGGAAACCCTATGGAAAAGAACAGAATCAAGCTGGAATTCCTCGTCCACGACCTCAAGGTGCCTCTCGCAGTGATCGAGGCGGGGATCCTGTCTCTGCTCCAGAAGCAGGACAAGTACGGAGCGTTAAACGAGAAGCAGATCAAGATTCTCGAGAGGGCGTTGAGGAACACCATTGTCACACGGACGCTGGTCAATGACGCCCTGGAGCTCGGGCGCTCAAGTCAAGGCATTGTCGTCAAGTCCACATTCACACCGGCCAAGCTCGTGGAGCAGACGCTGATCGAAGTCCTTGACCTCACGGACCACAGCACGGCGGATTCGCTCAAGGAGTGCAAGACGCTGGCGGACCTCAAGGCGTGTCTTGCCGAACACGGGGTCATTCTTGAAGTGGACGAAGCGTTTTGGGAGCGCGATCTGTACCTGGACGAGAGCAAAGTCAAACAGATCCTGCGGAACCTTTTGACGAATGCCCTTAAGTATAAAAAGCAGCGCGTGGTGCTGAAAATCGGCCGCGGTGAGAGCTGCCTGATGATATCCGTGAGCGACGATGGAGAAGGGATTCCTTCCGGTTATCACAAGAAGATTTTCGAGTGCTATTTCCAGATGGACATGAAAACGGATCACTGCGTGAGAGGCCACGGCCTGGGCCTGGCCGGAGTGCAGGTCTTGCTCGAAGATATGGGGGGGGAGCTCACCCTTGAAAGCGACACAGGAAAAGGGGCGACGTTCTCGGTCAAGATCCCATGGTGAAAAGGCGACGAAGGCTAAAGGATTTCCTCGAGATCTTTCTTGGTGACGGTGTGCTTGGCATCGAAATCATTCCAGAAATCCCTGTCTTTCTCTCTCCATCCTGATCCAAAAACCTTGTCAAAGAAAGGCTTCAACTGCCAGAACCAGCGGCCTTGCTTTTGGGTGCCTTTCTCTTTGGCCTCCAGGACATCTCTCAGAAAATCGGCGATTTCGGGAAGTTTGTCTTTGGGCACATAGGAATGCGCCCCTTCTTTGATCGAGCGGATGAGGTTGTCGGGGCTGAGGGCGTGGGCCGTGAGCATCACGGCGGAAATGCCTTTTTGCTTGGCCATGCGCAGAAGATCGTAGCCTTTGACGCCCATGATATCGAGGACCGCAATATCGTAGGTGTTCTTGTTTAAAAACTTGACCCCTGCATCAAAGCTGGGAGCCTTGTCCACCAGGCACATGCTCAACATCTCCGCAAGAGTATCCAGCACGTCCGGTTCGTCATCAACAATCAAGACCCTTTTGCCTTCGAGAATGTCGTGATCCCCCATCGTCATCCCCCTGATCAAGAAAACTGCGTGTTTGTGCTTTCTTTCGTTTGAGTCAAGGCCTCCGGCAGCGGTTGCAGAAAAAAGAACAGCGATCGCGGAAAAGAACGGCCGGATGTTACCCTGAAGCCCTCACAAGAGTCAATACATTTGTATTCGCAGGAACGGTTTCCCCAGGCCTTGCCGTTGTTGGTGAGAGCGGGAGCGGGAATCGTCCTTGAGATCCCCTTGCCGGTGTGCTATAAGAGCCTCGCTTTCGAGAACAAGGAGGAGGGCTCCATGGAATTCGTTGAAAAGGCCAGAATTCGTCTGGAACACTGGATCCATCACAGTGAACAGCACTATGAGGAATACGTGTCTTTTGCGCAAGAACTCGAAGATGCCGGCAAGATCGAAAGCGCCCGCCATCTCAAGGAAATGATCGGCCTGACGAGCCGCAGCACCGACTGCTTGAAAAAAGCGATGAAAGCGCTGATCTAGGTCATTTCATAACCGTTTAGCTCTTTGAAATAATCTCAGAAAAGGGCCATCCATATCAAAGAGCTAAACGGTTACGTCATTTCTTAGGAACGCCCCATGGGTAAGGTTCGTGCCTGTGTCTTGCAGGATGAAAAGCCCGTGTGGAGTCTTTCGGTTGGCTCTACGTTTCAGAGGAGAAGGGGGGAACTCCCATGAGTGAATTGATTCGCCGAGCTGCAGAAATGATCTTGAAGTCGAAACGAACCCTGGCGTTGACCGGGGCCGGCATTTCCGTGGAGTCAGGCATACCGGATTTCAGGAGCGCCGGGGGCCTTTGGTCCAAGTACGACCCCTCGGAATATGCGACCATCAGCGCGTTCAGGCAGGATCCCGAAAGGGTCTGGAACATGCTCAGGGACATGGACGCCCTGGTCAGCCGCGCCCGTCCGAACCCTGCCCACACGGGCATGGGAGAAATGGAAAGAATGGGATTCCTTCATGGCATCATCACTCAGAATGTGGATAACCTTCATCAGGCCGGGGGCGCCAAGAACGTCATCGAATATCACGGCAATTCCAGCACGCTTTCGTGCCTGTCCTGCGGCAGAACTTACCGGGCCGAGGAGAAAAGAGGGGAGAAGACGCCCCGGTGTGAGTGCCGGGCCATCCTCAAACCGGATGTGGTCTTCTTTGGAGAGGCCATTCCGCCCGAAGCCCTGAGCAGATCCTTCCAACTGGCCTCCACCGCGGAGGTCCTGATGGTGGTGGGCACGTCGGCCGTGGTTTCCCCGGCCAACACGATTCCCTCCATCGCCAAGGACCATGGGGCGGCCATCATCGAAATCAACAAAGAGAGCACCCACTTGACGCACACGGTCACGGACCTTTTCATAGAGCAAAGCGCCGGGGAAGCGATTCCGCAGATTGTAACGGAACTGAAAAGGCGGCAGGGGATATCGGAGTAGCCTCAATGGATCAAATATAGTTCCTTCAAGCAAGGTAGTGAGTAAGAGCTTCCAGGTGAAGCCGCCGGCCTGTTATTTGGGCTTCAAAAAATCTTCCAGATGGATGACCTTGTCCTCTTTCCTTGCCGTGTCCCAAGACCCCTTGAGTTTTGATTTGCGAAGGTCATTGACCATGCTCTGGAGTTCGGGATTTTTTTCGATGATCCCTTGAATCTGCTTGCTCAAATCTTTCCAGGTCCTGTCCAGTTCCTGCGTGTCCAGCCGGATGCCGGTCCAGGAGGAGAGCACGGCCCCCAGTTGAGACATCAGACCGAAATGGGTGGTCCCCTGGAGATAGAAGGGGCAGTGGCACCAAAGGCTGAAACACGGGATTCCCCTTTTTCTGGCCTCGTTGAGGATAGTGGAATGAATCGCACTTGCGCCCTTGTAGTTGACGGTGGAAAGCCCCATCTCTTTAAGTTTGACCAGCAGTTCCTCCGTGGATGCGACCGCGGAGATGATGGTGTCCGTGTGGAGCACGTTGTCGTACATGCTGCCCAGGCTGATGAGGGTCTTCACCTTCGCTTTCTCGCACAGACCTGCCAGCGCCTCTGCAAAATAAAGCCACCGCAGGTTAGGCTCGGGCGCCTTGAAGAGAATCAGGTCGCGACCCGCGACCTCTTTGTGGGCGGCGTAGAGATATCCGCCGGGCGGCGTGATGGTCTTGAGCAGGCCTTCTTCAATTTCCACGGAAGGTCGGTTCTCATCGAATCGGTAAAAGGGGTCCGGGATGACTCTGCCGAACGGCTTGGCCTCGAGTTTTTCAATGAGGTACTCCACCATGCCCCTGGAGAGGTCCAGCGCATTTCCCCAACCCTCGAACCCCGCGATCAGGACTGGATCATCCATTTCCGGCATGTAAGCGATTTCTATAGCATCTGAGAACATGATCGGAGTTTGTCACCCCCTGAGGGGACTGTCAATTCATTTCTGTTGACAAAATCGAAAAAAAGCCTTAATTACTTCGGCTTAGAGATCGTCAGCCGGCTCTTTGCTGCTGTTGAGGGAAACGGATTGTCCATAGAGATCGAGAGAATTGTTCTAGAAAATGTCTGCAAGGAAATGATCGAGACGATCCTCTTTTGCCTTCCCAACGCCTGGAAGGGGACTATCTACCGGGTCGGAAGGCCTCCCGCCTTGATCACGGAGCGCATCACCTCCGGTGTCATTGACCCTTCCAGAAAACAGATCTCCTGGGGGCTTCCTGAGAATTCCGACTACAATCCGCCGGGCAGGCCCTGGGTCGATTACATGGATGAAGCGGGGCGACCCATGGAAGCGATGGCGTGGTGTGTTGAAAAGCAAGTCAGCTGGACCGCGGCCGATCCAGGCAAAGATCCACGGAGCGTGAGACTTCAGGTGGAAGGAATTGAAGAGGACACCCATCACATGGAGCCGGTCCTGGTGCGCAAGTCCGATCTCCACCTGGACATGTATTCCTCTGTGGAATATCCCAGGGATGAACACGGAAGAATGATCTGGCAAGGCAGTGATTACGTGGTCGTGGCTGTGGTGAAGATCCATTTCCAGCCCTTCACGATCCGCGCGGGGAGTCCGGAAACCAAGGTTATCAAAAAACTCTCTCGCTCTCTGGGCACCCAGCTCCTTTCCCATCAGCTTCGCTATGATTCCGATCGTGCGATGCAGCAACTGGCCAGAGACAGGCTTAATGCCTGCAACATCCTCGCGGATTCTCTGCGTAATGCGATCACCAAATCCGGCGTGATCTTTTCCCTGGTTAAAATGGAGATGTGGAATCTGAGGGAGCAGTGGGAGGCGATGCTTCTCAGAGAGAGGCGTGAAAAAAACGCCAAGCAGGAGGCCGTCAAAGAACTGGAGGAGGTGCTGGCCTCTATCAAAGAAAACCACGGAGAACTCAGAAGCGACCTCGTGGCGGTGCAGCGGCGCTTCCTGGAACTTCCCCTGAGCCCTGAAAAGGCGGAGAAGTGGGTCTCCATTCAAATCCAGGAGCGATGGAACGACCTGCTGGCGAAAAACCCTCAGGACGAGAAAACCGCCCGCCGCGTACAGCAGGCGCTGGAAAAGCTCAGGAAGTCGCTTTACTACGGCAAGAACCCTGAGGTGGTCGCGGGTTTTTCTGGCATTCCCAGGGAGTTGAAAGAGGAATGGGTGGACGTGATCTACCGTGGTGTGGACGGCTACAATGATTCCACCATCGAGCGTTTGCTCAGACTTCTCGCCAACCCCGCACTCTGCCTTCCCAGCAGGGAGCGATCCAGGAGGATGTTGACCCAGCTCAAGGTGCTCGCGGAGAACATGGATCAGCTCGAGAAAAACACCAACTTTCTCCTGCGCCATGTGCTGAACGGCGGGGAAAACGGCTCTTCCCTAGCGGGCATGGATGGAAAGACGGCCAAAGAGGAGTCAAACCCCTAGCTCGCCCTTTGGTGCTGGAATTCTTCTTGGGATTCTGTTAGCCTGATCCCTGTGCGCCTGTAGCTCAGATGGATAGAGCAGCGGACTTCTAATCCGCAGGCCCCGTGTTCGACTCACGGCAGGCGCGCCAGTTCCTTTTCTTCCGCAAGCGCGATATCAATCAGATAGTTGCCTTTTCTCGGCCCCTTTTCAATCAGTGATTTCCGCGACACAATCCCAGCTCCCCTGAAGACCGTCACCGGCGTGTAAAACTGGATGTCATGAAGGGTTTTGCCGAGTTTGAGGCTGTCCAGTAGAGCCCTGTCCGCCGGAGACACCACCACGCTCGTCAGACCCCCAACCTGATAAACGACATCCAGTTCCACGGCATAGCGATGCCTTTTCCCGTCATGGAAGTGGATCTTGATGGAGGAGATGTCCAAAAAGTCATCTTGAGATTTCACTGTGTTCTGGATTTCCCCTGAAAGAGAAGGGACCTGCTCATGAATCCCTTTATTCTTGAGGGCGCTTACGAGGAAGTCCCGGACATATTTGAGGTCTTCTTTCGAAAGAGTGTCATTTCGCATCCACTCTTTGAACTGCGCAACCGCCGCCTGTGGCAGAGAAAGCGACAGGTAGCACCGAAGAATGTTTTTTGCGGTCACCGTGGGGAGAACGCCCTCCCTGAGGAGCTTTTGCAGCTCGCCCACCGCCTCCTCGTATTGGCCGAACTTGGCGAGCGCCATGGCCCCCTCAATAGCACCGACCTCTTTGGTCTTGGAAAAGGTGAAAAGCTTCTTGATCAGGCTCTGCAACTGGGGCGACAGATCCGGAGTGGCGGGCGCACTTTGAATTTCCGCAATGTCCCTGTTTACATCAGAAATCTTTTTCTGAACGGCCTTTGTGAATTTTTCAATATTCGGCAATGGCTTGTTGCCCAAGAAAGCAAGAATTTCCTGATACTTGCTCCTGGATTCGGCAAGCAACCCCTGTTCGCGATAAACCGATGCCTGCCTGACCAGAGAGCGTACATACTCCATCTCAGACATTAGAAAGGCCTCCATCCGAAGAGTTGAGGTGGTCTCCTTTTGCTGTTGCCTCCCAAAAAGTTAAGCAAGCCTTGTGCCCGAAGATCGGTGTTTCTCAAAATAACATATCTCATTAGAATTAATATAAATTTACTGGAGAGCCTCACGCAGTCTCCAGTGGCCGGAATGAAACCGTGTGCCAAGAGATACGGGGGAAATGCAAATTGGATACATCGTGACGCTCTTTCCTTCTGTTCAGAACCGCAATGCTTGCGCTTTGAGCTGACCATTCCATTAAAGAATTGCCTAATATTATATACTTTAAGCCATTTATGGAGAATTTATTTGTCCATTAATATACTCCACCCTTATCGGCATGCCATTCTCTTTATAAGAAAACAAAAAAGTATACATTATCCGTTTCTTCAGGTATAATATATATGATGTGTTCGTAAAAAGTCGAAAGTGTCACACCTGTCATTTCGACCTTAGGGAGAAATCTAATCGTTCCAATTCATTACCAACGGAAGATTTCTCGCTTCGCTCGAAATGACATCAAAAAGAGACTTTTTACGAGATCATCATATGTATTTAATTTAATCGAACATAAGGAGACAATCATGGATGGAAGTGCCCCGATTTCCGCCTCGACCATAGATCGACTTCGGGAGATTTCTCACTGGGTTTCATCCGTTCTTGACCTGGACAACCTTCTCGAACTCATTATCGATACGGCAACAAAGATGATGCAGGCCAAAGCGAGCTCGTTGTTGCTGTTGGACCCAAAAACCAAAAAGCTTTATTTCAAGGTCGCCATTGGTGAGAGAAAAGAGGAAATCAGGAAATACGAGATCAATCTGGGGCAGGGAATCGCAGGGCTGGTGGCTCAGACCGGAGAGCCTCTTTTGATTGCGGATGTCACCAAAGATCCGCGCTGGTACAAGCAAATCAGTGAATCCATCGGTTTTCAAACCCGCTCGATTGCCTGCGTGCCCATGAAAATGGGCGACGAGATTATCGGCGTGGTGGAGATCATTGACAAGGAAGACGGCAGCCCCATCCAGAACGAGGACATGAAGACGCTCACGGTTTTCACCGAACTGGCTTCACTCGCCATCAGCAACGCACGAAAGATCAGCCAGGTCCAACGCGAGAACCGGGATCTCAAAGAAGAGCTGTGGAAGAAATATCAAATCATCGGCGAAAGCCCTATTCTGAAAAAAGCGATTTCAGATGCTTTGAAGGTAGCCAATTCACGAACGAGCACGATGATCCTGGGGGAAAGTGGAACCGGCAAAGAGCTGCTTGCAAGGCTGATCCACTATGTGGGACCTAGAAAAGAGAAACCCCTGATCATTCTCAACTGCGCGGCCTTGCCTGAAACCCTGCTGGAGGCAGAGTTGTTCGGGTACGAGAAGGGTGCTTTCACCGGAGCTCTGACCCGGAAGATCGGTAAATTCGAACTGGCGGATGAGGGGACCCTGTTCCTGGATGAAATTGGAGAGATGACCCAGGGCATGCAGGCCAAGCTCCTGGGAGTTCTTCAGGAAGGAGTGTTCTACCGCGTGGGAGGGAACACCCCCATTGCCGTGGATGTGAGGATTGTTTGCGCCACCAACAAAGACATCGCCCGGGAGGTCAGTGAAGGACGGTTTCGAGAGGACCTCTTTTACCGCTTGAATGTGGTCCAGATCCACATGCCTGCTCTAAGAGAGAGGCGGGAAGATATCAAGCTCCTGGTAGATTACTTTCTCAACATGTTCAAGCAGGACAGAGGATTTCTGGATCTGCCCATTTCCCAGGCGGCCATGGAGAAAATGCTTCAGTATGACTGGCCTGGAAATGTGAGGGAATTGAGAAATGCCATCGAGCGAGCGGTGGTGATGGGGAACGGGAAAGAAGTCCTGCCCGAAGACTTGCCCATCGGCGGGGAGAAAACGACCCCACCGGCCCTGGAGGTCGGCCTGAGTCTGAAGGAGGCTGAGGACCGGTTCAAAAAGGAATTCATCTGCGTCAATCTCAAATACCACAATGGCAACAGAAGCAAGGCCGCAAAAACCATGGGCATTCAGAGAACGTACCTGTCGCGGCTGATTTCAAAGTACGGGCTCCAAGGGCTCTGATCCCCGTCAAAACTGGCAGTCCAGGGTGGTCACATATTTGACCACTTTCTTCCAAACGTCCCGGTCGCAGATCTCCGTTCCCGAGAACCCGTTAGGCCCCACCTGGAGTTTGAGGACTTCCCTCACAGAATAGATCTCTTGGCCCTTGGCGTCCTGGAAGGAGATCCTCAGATCACAGCCCTCTCGAGTCTTGTCCGAGAAAATCGAAACCCTCCATTCGAAAGTGACGAGCAGTTGATGCTCCGAAACTTTCATGACCTCACATTTGACCGTGGGTTTGGCCTCGGTTCCTTCTGAAACCAGAATCCCCAGAAAAAGCAGAATGAGAATAAAAGCTCTTCTGTTCATGAAAACTCCTTTTCACCCCCTGGCTCTCTCCCCGATAGGTTCTAAACGAAATCAATGGGTTTCGCAAGAGGGGTTTAAGGTCGGGGGTGCGCATTTGTGTCGGTGCCTTTAGGGGAACAGGGAAACGCCCCTGCCTCCTCAGGGGGCTCGAAGTCGAGAGATGTCGGAGCCGTAGACTTGGAGACACAAGGAAAGTGAACTTGGGACTTGCAGTTCCCTGATTTTCCGTTATATTATCGCAGTGATTCTGATGGAGGGTTAAACCTATGCGAATGGAGACTGTTGTCAGGACGAGAGCGGAAACGCTCGTCAACGATTACGTGAGAAGCGTTTATAACTGGATGGGCATGGGTCTGGCGCTCACCGGTTTCATGGCCTATTTCGTGTCTAACAACGAGGGCCTCTTGCGCTTTGTCTTCGGTAATCCCTTGGTCCTGATCGTGCTGATTGTTGCAGAACTGGGGCTTGTGTTTGCAATCGCCGGCATGGTGAACAGGATGAGCGCGGCTACGGCGACGGCCCTATTCGTGATCTACTCTGCACTCAATGGGGTGACTTTGGCTTGGGTCTTCCTGGTCTATGTGCGCGCTTCCATCGTGAGCACCTTTTTCATCTGCGCGGCAACTTTTGTTGCCTGCAGCATTTACGGATGGACCACTCGAAGGGATTTGACTTCAGTGGGCGGCTTCCTGATGATGGGTCTCATCGGCATCATCATCGCCTCTGTGGTCAATTGGTTCGTCCAGAGCAGCGGCATGAGCACGGTCATCAGCTACATTGGGGTCTTTGTGTTTTTGGGCCTCACGGCCTATGACACTCAGAAGATCAAGAACATGGCCATGACCCAACCGGCAAACCTCGATGGGGGCGTTATCCGGAAAGGGGCGATTCTGGGTGCCCTGTCTCTGTATCTCGACTTCATAAACCTCTTTCTAATGCTCCTGAGCCTATTCGGCCAGAGAAGAGACTGAGATTTCAACGATCGTCCATCCCCTCTGGTTCCCGCTGTCCCGTGGTCAAGGCGGATGACTCCACGAGGGGTCATTTTTTTGAGTCCCGGCATGAACCCTGAGCCGTCCTATCTGGAGCTTCACTCCCAGGGGCTCTTGAAGGCAAGAGCCCAGGAGGCTCTTGCCCTTCTGGAATCCTGCTCGCTTTGCCCGAGGAAATGCGGGATCAATCGCCTGGAAGGGGAGATGGGGCTATGTCAAACGGGCAGGAGGGCCATGGTCGCCAGCTACAACGCCCATTTCGGGGAAGAATCGCCGCTCGTTGGACGGTCCGGTTCAGGAACCATCTTTGTCAGTTCTTGCAATCTTCTGTGCAGTTTTTGCCAGAACTACGAGATCAGTCACGGCAAAGAGGGGGCTGAGGTGGAGCCCGAGCAGATGGCCTTCATGATGATTCAGCTCAGCCGCGCCGGATGTCACAATATCAACTTCGTGACCCCGAGCCACGTGGTCCCCCAGATTCTTGAGGCGCTTCCCTATGCGATCGAAAAGGGTCTCAGGATTCCGCTGGTTTATAACTCCAGCGGCTATGACCACCGGGAAACCCTTCAACTTCTTGATGGGGTTTTCGATATTTACATGCCGGACTTCAAGTTTTGGGATAACCGCTGGGCAGAGAGGTACTGTAGGGCGACGGATTACCGGGAAGTGGCGATGGACGCCCTTCGTGAAATGCATCGACAAGTGGGGGACCTGGTTCTGGACGACCGCGGAATCGCCTATCGAGGGCTGCTGGTCAGGCACCTGGTCATGCCGAACCAAGTCGCCGGCACAGACGCGGTCATGGATTTCCTGGCCAAGGAGATCTCTCCGAACACCTACGTGAACCTGATGGACCAGTATAGGCCTTGTGGTCCGGGTGGCCGGGATGAGTTCATCAATCGCCGCCTTCGGGCGGAGGAGTACCGAGACGCGGTGAATGCCGCCCGAAGAGCCGGCATCAAACGCCTGGATGAAAGGGATCGGATCCGACTGATCTTCATGGGATGAGTGTCAACGGAAAAACATTCATTGTAGGCGATGTTCACGGTTGCCTCGGCATGTTGCAGAGGCTGATGGATCAGATCGGATGGCGGCCCGAGGTGGACCGGCTCATTTTCCTCGGCGATTTCATTGACCGGGGCTCTGAGTCCAGGGGAGTCGTCGAGTATGTCCTGGAGATTTCAAAGCGCTCCGGACACGTGGAATGCCTCATGGGGAACCACGAGAAGATCCTGCTCGATTTCCTGGACGGGAGGGACATGAACACGTTCTTCGTGAACGGCGGTATGGCGACCCTCAACAGCTACCGCGGGGAGACTCCAAGATATGGTGGATTTCTCATCCCAGACGAACACCTGTCCTTCTTTCGCTCTCTCAAACTTTTGATCGAACTCGATGACTTCTACATCGTGCACGCCGGCTTCAGACCGGGCGTCCCCATTGAGAAGCAGACCACGGAGGATCTTCTGTGGATCCGGGATTCTTTCATTTTTTCGAATTACTACTTCGGCAAGAGAGTGATTTTCGGACACACCCCCTTTGCCCATCCCCTGGTCATGGAGAACAAGATCGGTCTGGACACAGGCGCCGTGTACGGAAACCGATTGACCTGCCTCGAACTGCCGTCCTTCCAATTCCATTCCGTGGAGGCATGAGCCCCCTTGGCGTTCACTGTCGGACTCACATCCACGATTCCGGTCGAGATTGTTTTTGCCGCGGGGTGCCTTCCCCTCGATCTCAACAACCTCTTCATCACCTCCCCAAGTCCGGAAAAACTCCTCCAGCAAGCAGAACGCGCCGGGTTTGCACACAATATCTGCGCATGGATCAAAGGGATCTACGCCGTCACCGTCCAGCATCAGATTCCCTGCGTGATTGCCGTGACCGGAGGGGATTGCAGCAACACGATTGCCCTTGCCGAAGTGCTGGAACAGAGAGGGGTCAGGGTCATCCCTTTTGATTTCCCGCTCCAACGCGATTACGGGGTTCTGGAAAGGCAGATGCGGAACTTGAGCCAAGCCCTGGGCGCCCCCTGGGACGAAGTGGAAAAAGCCAGGGCCAGGCTCTTACCGATCCGGCGGAAGCTCCAGGAACTGGACCGGCTCACGTATGAGGGAAATCGCGTCACCGGTCTCGAGAACCACCTGTTCCTGGTGACCAGCTCGGATTTCCGATCCAATCCGGAGGCCTACGAGAAGGAATTGGATCGGTTTCTCCAGGAGGCCGCAACGCGATCGCCGATGGAAGAATCCGTGAGGCTGGGCTATCTCGGGGTTCCACCGATCTTCAGCGATCTCTATGAATTCCTGGAATCCATCGGGGCGCGGGTCGTGTTCAACGAGATCCAGAGGCAATTCAGCATGCCCTTCGAGGGGGAGGATCTGGTGGAGCAATACTTGAAATACACCTATCCCTACGGGATCCGGGGAAGGCTTGAAGATATCCAAAAGGCGATCCAAGAAAGACGCCTGGACGGCGTCCTTCACTACACCCAGACCTTCTGCTTCCGGCAGATCTACGACATCCTCTTCAGGGAAAACCTTTTGCTGCCTGTGCTGACCGTCGAAGGGGACAAGCCCGGAAAAGTCGACGGCCGGACGGCCACTCGGCTGGAGACTTTCGTGGAAATGGTTCGAATGCGGAAAGGGGATTTGTGGGTGTGAAGCGCCGTTCGAGGGCCGGCAGAGGTCCTAATCCTTGGGATCTTCTTTTTCCTCGTGCAACTCCGACCACACGCTGGACCAGTCCTCTTTTTTGCGCCATCCTTTTCGACGCTCGCTCCAGAGCCTCTGCTCCCGGCCGCTTCTCCTGTCCACGCCTTGTTCCTGCGTATCTTCACCTCTCTTGGATTTGCGCCGGTCCACTCCGGAGCGCCGGTCCAACCCGGTTCGCCGGTCATAAGGATAGCGAAATTTCTCTTTCATGCTCGACCGCTCACAATTCTATCACCTGATCGTCCCGGCAGGCGATGGTATTGGGAAAGATCTTTTGCGCCTCCCTCAGCGCTTTTTTTCTCATTGTCATGGTCGTGTATTTGGCGGCATCAAAGTGAACCAGGGCCAGTTCCTTGGCTCCGGCCTCCTTTGCAATTCCCGCCGCAACCTGGGGGTTCAAGTGAGGCCACTCCGGAGAGTACTCCCCGGGCAGGAAAGAGCACTCTGAGATGAGAAGATCCGCCCCCTTGGCCAAAAGGACCGCACTCTTGCAATAGCCGGTGTCGGGACAGTAAGCGATTTTTTTCCTCTCCAGGTAGAATCGGTATCCCATGGACAAGGGAGGATGAACAAGGTTCAAAGCCTCGACCTTGAAGGGAAGAGGCGCTTCATCTCCCGGCAGTTCCAGAATCTCCGTCTGGTAAGGCAAACGGTCAAGCGGTGAGGTAAACGGCTGCTTGAGCAACGCCCTGAGAACTTTCCGCGTGCCCCGAGGCCCAGCGATCGTGAGTTTCTGGGTAAAGGAAAACTTGAACAGCGTGTGCAACCCGATAAGATGATCGAGATGAAAGTGGCTCAGAAACAGGAAAATGGGGTTGGAATTGAACAACACCTGGTCCAGTTTTGCAAATCCGTTTCCCGCGTCCAGGACGATATTGTGTCTTTTGGCGGCGATCAGAATGGACAGGGTGTTGCCTGTCTTTGTGTCGTACCATCCGTTTGTCCCGAGGAAAATGATCTTCATGATTCAAGCAATCCCCGGTCCCCTCCAGATGAAGAACAGCATTGTCCTCATTTCGCTCGTTTCGCGGTGTGAATCAGGATAGGCTCCACAGGCACGTCGCGGTGCATGCCCTTGGGCCCGGTTTTCGTCTTGGAGATCAAGTCGACCGTCTCCATCCCCTGCACGACCTTGCCGAACACCGCATAGCCCCATCCCTGCGGCGTCTTTGCGGTGAAATTCAAAAAGGCATTGTCCACGCTGTTGATGAAAAACTGGGCCGTGGCGCTGTTCGGGTCCTGGGTGCGCGCCATGGCAATGGTTCCCCGCTCGTTCTTGAGTCCATTGTCCGATTCAATCTTGATCGGCGGCCGGGTGGGTTTCTGTTCCATCTCCTGCGTAAAGCCTCCGCCCTGGATCATGAAGCCGGGAATGACCCGGTGAAAAATAGTGCCGTTGTAAAAGCCCGAGTCGACGTAGGCCAGAAAGTTCTTGACCGTGTCCGGGGCTTTTGCGGGGTAGAGCTCGATCACAATCTGGCCCTTGGTGGTGTCCAGAACCACTGTGGGATTGTCCCCTGCCACAGCCGGCGCCACGGCGGCCAGCACGCTGAGGGCGGAAATAAAGGCAATTTTCATGATGTCTCCTTCTGAAGTCCTTCTTGGTTTTCTTAAAGCCGGTCCTGAATGCCCATTCTCACGCTTCTCGTCACGGGTTTCTCTTCGGTCGCGATGAAACCAGGAACCAGCCTGTGAAGCGCGATTCTAAAGAAGTGCATGCCACGGTGTCAACAGGAAAGCTCACGGAGCGGCTCAGGAACGCGCCATTCAGGGGGGCGCTGCAGGGATGTGTCAAACGAAGCATAGAGAGGCGGCATCGAGGAGGAAAATCTCCTTCGGCCGGCTTGACTAATTCTGGTCTGTTTGCTAAGGTTTTTCTGAACATGGACCCCTCAAACATCGCGCGGTACCAGCATTACTACCAGTTCCATGATCCCATTACCTTCCTGTTGCAAAAGCGACGAAAAGCAACCCTGGTGTGCGAAGTCATGCCCCAAAAGAATCTGGAATCAACAGAGTTTTTCAACGATTTCCTGATGAGAGACGGGCTTCACCATGGAATCAACGTGTATGCCTATGATGGGGACCTGAACATCGGCGATCTTCGCATCTGGAGGGCCAAGCGCAGGCCTGATTTTGGAGAACGGGAGAAGGTTCTGCTGGACACGATCCTTCCCCATTTCCGAAACGCCCTGAGGAATGCCCGCTCCCTTTCAACGGTTCAAGCCGATAGGGAAACCTGGCAAAGGCTTTTCGATCTCACGGAAAGAGCCCTTTTCCTATTCGATGAGAGTGGGCGGCTCCTTTATCGAAACAGTACCTCCGAAGCACTCGAGAAGAAACTCTCCCACGAGGAGTTCAGCTCTTTCTATGAAACTGTTCTGGCCATGGCCAGGAAGGATCTCTCCCGAACAAGGTATGGACCCTTTTTCCTGTCCCTGCTGGAGGTGGCTTCTTCTGACAGTGGACGTCCACGACGAGCGATTATCGCCTATACTTCCGAGATGCCTAAGCTGGACTCGGCTCTGCTCACATACAGACATGGATTGACTCGCCGCGAAGCGGAAATCTCCCTCCTGATCTGCAAGGGGCTCACGGATAAGGAGATCGCCGGAACTCTCAAGACGTCATTCTCAACCGTTCGCACCCATATCAAACACATTTTCTCAAAATTGGACGTTACCACCCGCTCGGAGCTCATCTTCGCCCTGGTGCAGGATCTCGTTGAGGTATCCTTCTAGTGTCGTGGACCAGAAATAAGCTTTGATCTCGACCGCATGGAGGGATCTTCTAACTGTTTGGAGATGAGGGATTTCTCACTTCGTTCGAAATGGCATCATAGGGAAGAAACTCAAGGCATACGACACCAGGAGCTGGGTTGATATACCACTCATCCCCAAAAATGGGGATAGTCAACACCTGCGGCTCTTGCGCTAGAATGCAGGGCCATCCTCAAGACACTGGAATTAAGACTCTAATCCTTCTTGTCTCATGTTCACTTGCTCAGTGTGGATTTTGAATCTCAATTCTTCCTCGGTGGAAGAAAGAAGGGGGGGTGTGGGGTAAGCGGTGGTGTTGTTGTGAAGGCATGAATTCATTTATTCAAGGAGGGACACCATGAGCAAGAAAGCCAATGAAATGGACCGCAGAACCTTCATGAAATCCACTCTCGCCACAGGGGCGGGGGTGCTCCTTGCGACATCCATAGGGGATTTCGCATGGGGAAAAGTGGGCTCTGATGAAGAGCTCGCGGGTTTACCTCTTGAACGACTTGAAGGAATGATCAGAAGCGGCGAATTAACTTCAAAGAAACTGGTACAGGTGTATCTCGATCGTATAGCAAAATACGACGGACCCAAGGGGCTGAACGCTTATCTCACTGTGGCCTCTGAATCAGCCATGAAGGAGGCTGAGCAACTGGACAAGCTGGCCAAGGAGAAGAAGTTCAAAGGCCCGCTTCACGGGATGCCGATTGCACTGAAAGACAACCTGGACACCAAAGATCTCAGGACGACGGGCGGATCCAAGATTCTTGCCCAATGGAAACCAAAACAGGACGCCCACGTCGTCGAAAAGCTCAAAAGGGCCGGAGCCATTGTTCTTGGCAAAACCAATTTGCACGAGTTCGCTTTTGGAATCACCACCAACAACACGAATTATGGCCCCACCAGGAACCCTTATGACAAGATGAGGATTCCCGGAGGGTCAAGCGGCGGCTCAGGTGCGGCGACAGCAGCAAGCTTGTGCGCAGCAGCCATCGGCACGGACACTGGAGGGTCGGTGAGAATCCCGGCTGCTTTGTGCGGCGTGGTGGGTCTCAAGCCCACGCTGGGCCGGGTGGGAAGGGGAGGGATGATGTACCTTTCTTTCACCCGTGACGTGATCGGCCCTATCACACGCACGGTGGCGGATTCGGCTGTTCTCCTCGGTGTGATTTCAGGGCAAGACCCCAGAGACCCTGAAAGTTCCTCGAAACCGGCACCTGACTACCTCGCATTTCTAAAGGAAGGCATAAAAGGCAAGGTCTTCGGAGTGCCTAAAAAACTCTTTCTTGAGAACATCCACCCCGATACCCAAAAGGTCATGGACGATGCCTTCAAGGTGATCAATGATCTCGGAGGGACTCTCAAGGAAGTCGAAGTCAAGAACATGGAGATCGCCACTCCAACCGGGTTCAACATCGTGCTCGCAGAATGCATTTACCATCTGGAGGACTACCTTAAGGCTTTTGATCCTGAGGCGACTATTGAGAAATATGCCGAACAGTTCGGACCCGATGTCAAGCCTCCCATTGTCGGCTCTAAAGCGAAACCGGTTCCCGGCTTTGTGTATGCGAAATCCGTCAGGGAAGATCGCAACAAAATGATTGCGGGGTTCAGAGCCGCCTTGTCGCGCGCCGATGCGCTGCTGATGCCGACGACTCCGCTTCCTGCGTGTAAGATCGGCGACGACATGGAAACAGAGCTACTAGGCAAGAAGGTCGATACCTTCCTGACCTTTATCAGGAACTGCGATCCTGTCAGCGTTGTCGGGTACCCGGCCATCACCGTGCCGGCAGGCTACAGCAAAGAGGGCCTTCCGATTGGTCTCCAGATCGTCGCCAAGCCCTGGGAAGAGGGCAAGCTCATTGGAATTGCCCACCAGTTTGAGCAAGCCGCCAAAGTCCGCAAACCTCCAAAGCTTTGATGACCGACAGGCCTGGGGTGATCCCCCAGGCCTGTTGCAAAACGAAGAAGGAAATCGATAAGATCCTGGCCTTAGAAGCTGAGGGTCTGGTTGAATATCGATGGCTCGCAGTTATAGGTCCAAGAATCCACAACAAAACTTCCCGCGCTCTGCGTTCCTTTTACCCCAATCAACAAGGGGAAGTGTAATATTCTTTGATGATCAACGCTGGTTGAAAAGGAGTCCAGGACAAACATTCTTGCTTGAAGAAAATTAAGAGAGGGGAACCCTCGCACACAGAAGTTCCCCTCGAGAAGATGACGGAACTTAAAGACACTACTTATTGAACCTGAATCCTGCGTGACTTGCTACAGGTTTGGTTGTGGGCGCCCATGAAAAACAGGATTTACCGGCGCAATAGGCTAGAAATAGGCATTACAATTTAACAGTACCACAGGTACGGTTAAATTGTAACGATCAACTTGGCCGTCTTCTATCATGATAGCCATTTTCTTCGGGGGTTCCTGCATGCAGCATCCATGTAAAATCACGCAGGATTCAGGTTAACTGACATATGTCCCGATTTTCCTGAATGGCCGGAACGCTGGATGGGTGTGGAGAGAGACCTGGAATACGGCAAGCAACTCCTGGAGGTTATTCAGCCATTCGCCGAACATCTTGCCAGCAGTAACCTTTCAAAGAAAACTATAAACCGGCATTTGACGAATCTATGGCTCCTCGGTGGAGAGATCATTCGAGATGTAAGTCTATACAAGGAGTACTCTACTCCTGCCTCCGAAAAGCTTAGGAACTCTGTTGGATCCGACGGCGGCCCTTACTGCCGGCATCTGCATTCGGAGGCTGA
>Ga0101944_10002560_pt1 | contig 28832 bp, 21 predicted proteins | sample DewCreD2012metaG_FD_75245 | JGI IMG/M metagenome (GOLD analysis project Ga0101944, IMG submission 75245) | Hot spring sediment bacterial and archeal communities from British Columbia, Canada, to study Microbial Dark Matter (Phase II) - Dewar... ... | reverse complement strand
CCGGAGAGCGAACGAAGAACGGCCCCGTGTTGCGGAGGCTGTTAGGCTGCGGGGTGCAACGAATCGCGGTCGCGATCCTTGTCGCCAACATCCCCGGTCGTTCGGAGGCGACCGTGCCGGTTGCCAGGGGTTGCGACGGCGAGCGACAAGGCACCGGACCCGGAGGACGAACGATGACGGATTCGGCCCAGCAGGTTCGCGAGCAGGTGCGCCGGGGCTATGCCGAGATTGCCACGCGCGGGAACGAACGGAAGAACGTTTCGAAGGACCGCGGTTGCTGCGGGCCGTCCTCGTGCTGCGGAATGCTGCAGGGACTGGATCCCGAGGCGATCGCGAAGGCCGTGGGCTATTCGGCGCAGGATCTGGCCGCGCTGCCGGAAGGGACCAACATGGGCCTTTCCTGCGGGAATCCCGTGGCGATCGCGCAGCTGAAGCGTGGCGAAGTGGTCCTGGATCTGGGCAGCGGGGGCGGTTTCGACGTTTTCCAGGCCGCGCGGCACGTTGGTCCGAAGGGCCGGGCGATCGGCGTGGACATGACGCCGGAGATGCTGGCCAAGGCACGCCGGAACGCCGGGGTCTTTTCCCGCAAAACGCGGCTCCGGAACGTCGAGTTCCGCCTGGGCGAGATCGAACATCTTCCGGTTGCGGATGCCAGTGTCGACGTGGTGCTCTCCAACTGCGTGATCAACTTGAGCCCCGACAAGCCGCAGGTCTGGCGCGAGATCGGGCGGGTGTTGAAACCCGGCGGCCGCGTCTCGGTCTCGGATCTGGCGCTGCACCGGCCGCTGCCGAAGGCCGTGCGGGAAATGGTCGCGGCGTTGGTGGGCTGTGTCGCCGGCGCGGTGCTGTTGAAGGATTACCTGGCGATGGTCCGCGCGGCGGGGCTGAGCGGAATCCGGGTCACGCCCAAGCCGGAGTATGTGAAGGCGTTGAGCGGTTTCCAGGATCCACTGTACCGGGAGATTTCGAAACGTCTGCCCAAGGGAATGGAGCCAGCCGATTTCATCGTGAGCGTGAACGTCGAGGCAGAGAAGCGAGGAGGGTGATACCGCATGAAAACCAGGCAGAACGTGCTTTTTCTGTGCACCGGCAACTCGGCGCGCAGCCAGATGGCCGAGGCCTGGCTGCGGAAGCTGGCGCCGGACCGTTTCAGCGCCTACAGCGCGGGTATGGATCCGAAGGAGATCAACCCGCTGACGCGCACGGTGATGGCCGAGGTGGGCTGCGACCTGCAGGGTCAGTATGCGAAGAGCGTCGAACAGTACCTAGGCAAACTCCCGGTGCATTGGCTCGTGGTGGTCTGCGACAAGGCGCAGGGCACGTGTCCCCGGATCTGGCCGGGCGTCGAAAAGCGGCTTTACTGGCCCTTTGACGACCCCGCGGCGGCAACGGGCAGCGAGGCGGAGCGGCTGGTCAAGTTCCGCGAGGTACGCGACCAGATCAAAGCCCGACTCGAGAAATGGTTGAGCGATGCCTAACGGCCCGTCGATAGCGGTCGACAAAGAGAGATTCTTCTCCCTGCCTTAGTACCGCGCCGCAGAAGTTCCTGACCCAGTGCGCCGCGGATGCGGGTCCGGATCTCGAGGCGCGAGCGAGGAGTATATCTGGAGGAGATCTGTGACGAGCGAGCAACGAAGAGCCGGGCCCGCAGGCGCTGCGCCATGGGTCTGGAATTTCTGCGGCGCGGTACTTAGAAAGAGGCGGGCGAAAGGAATTCGAGGCAGGCGGCCGAACGAAACTTGGAAAAAAGAGAAGAAACGATGAATCCCGAATCGTCCGACCGGTGCGACGCGTCGTCCTGCAGCGTGGCGCGACAACTTTCGTTCCTGGATCGTTACCTGACGCTCTGGATCTTCCTGGCCATGGCGCTGGGCGTGGCGTTGGGACACTTCCTGCAGGCGCGGGTGCAGGAGTTCAACGCGCGTTTTTCGGTCGGGACGACGAACCTTCCGATCGCGATCGGCTTGATCCTGATGATGTATCCGCCGCTGGCCAAGGTGCGCTACGAGGAACTGGGCGACGTCTTCCGCAACTGGAAGGTGCTGGGGCTTTCGTTGCTCCAGAACTGGCTCATCGGCCCGGTCCTGATGTTCGGCCTGGCGATCCTTTTCCTGCGCGACCAGCCTGAGTTCATGGTCGGTCTGATCCTGATCGGCCTGGCTCGCTGCATCGCCATGGTGATCGTCTGGAACGAACTGGCGAAAGGCGACACGGAATACTGCGCCGGCCTGGTGGCCTTCAACAGCGTCTTTCAGGTCTTCTTCTACAGCGTTTATGCCTACGTCTTCATCACGGTCCTGCCGCCGCTTTTCGGGCTCCAGGGCAGCGTGGTGCGGGTGACGATCGGTCAGATTGCGGAGAGCGTTTTCGTCTACCTCGGCATTCCGTTCCTGGCCGGGCTGCTGACGCGGGTCGCGATGCTGAAGCTCAAAGGGCGCGCCTGGTACGAACAGCGCTTCCTTCCGCGGATCGGGCCGCTGACGCTGATCGCGCTGCTCTTCACGATCGTGGCGATGTTCAGTCTGCAGGGCGAGAAGATCGTGGCGCAGCCGCTCTCGGTCGTGCGCATCGCCGTGCCGCTCCTGATCTACTTCGTGGCGATGTTCCTGGTCAGCTTCTGGATCGGGCGTCTGGCGGGAGCGGACGCCATGAAGACAACGACGCTTTCGTTCACGGCGGCGAGCAACAATTTCGAGCTGGCGATTGCGGTGGCGGTGGCGATTTTCGGCATCGGTCATGGGGCGGCCTTCGCGGCCGTGATCGGGCCGCTGGTCGAGGTGCCGGTGATGATCGGCCTCGTGCACGTGGCCCTGCGTCTCCAGCAGCGCCGTTTCGGTTCGGCCTCCGCACCCGATCCGTTTTCCGGAACGGTCGAATCGAAGGCCACGCATGTTCCGGGAAACTGAAGGCGCGAAGGCGCGGAGAGCGCCTCCAGGCGCCCGGCATGCCGGTCAGGCGCTTTTCTGGCCGACGGGTTCGGGCGCGCGAGTGGCGGTCAAGGGCGGCTCGCCGAAGGAGTTGTCCACCAGCGCCACCGCTTCGGCCGCGTCGCCGAAAGCGACGCCGCCATCCAGGAGCTGGCTGGCGAACTTGATGTTCGTGGAGACCGATTGCGGCTGACCCTGGATGGCCGCGTTTTCCAGGACCAGGTCCACCTGCGCCTCGATGCGCGTCAGGTCGCTGGCGATTTCCCGCAACGTTTCCTCGCGGCGCTCGTTCAGGGCCAAGCGGCGGCGCAGGATCTCCAGCGTGGCGGCCTTGGACTCCTTGATCGCCGGCCCCAGGGTCTCGTTGCGCATCTCCTCCTCGATCTGCGCGATCTGTTTTCGCAGCCCCCGATCGTCCACCTCGCTTTTCTGTTCGCGCAGGTGCTGCTGGGCCGTGAGCAGTTTGAGATAGGCCCATTCGAGCTTGCGCAGGGCCTCGCGGTTCTGATCGACCAGCGCTTCCTCGGTCTGCCCCTCGCGCTGGTACTGGAGGACCTTGGCGCACTTCGAGCGCAGCGCCCCGAGTTTTTCGCGAAAGGGCATTTCGAGCTGTTGGACGAGCAGGGCCATCTGCTCCTCGGCGCGGATCCGCTCGCGCTGGAACTCCTGCCGCTTGACGTGGCGCTGGAATCCCCGGTGGGAGGCCAGCATGACCGTGAACCCGCCGACAGCGGCCAGGCCCAGGAGCCAGAAACCTGCATTGACGAAACCGAAGATCCCGAAAGCGATCGCGGCCAACGCATTCACCGGCACGGCGCCCAGACCCGGTATGCGGGGCCGAACCCAGAACGCCGCCTTCAGATACCGCCACATGCGCTCTTACCGGCTCCCCTGACTGCGCTGCCAACTCACCAGCAGGTTGTGGATCACCTCCGACTTGGGCGGCTCGCAGACCGTCGTCAGGTCGATCCGCAGCCCCGCACTCTGATACTGGATGAACGGGCTCCCGTCAAACTTGATGGGCACCCTCGGGTTACCCGGCCGGAATCCGTGCGTCAGCGATTCCTTCTGGATCGGCTCGCTGAGCAGGAATTCCAGGAAGGCCGTCGCCGCCGCGCGCTGCGCATCCGAGGTCCAGGGCGTGCCGAGAATGCAGTACGGGTTCTCGTTCCACAGGTTTTGCTTCGGGTAGACGACCTGCAGTCCGCCCCAGCGGCCCTCGGCATTCTTCAGGTTCTCGATGACCACGCTTTCGTACACGCACACCGCGTCGAAGGTCGACGGGCCATAGCGGACCATGTTCACCATCAGCGTGCCGGTGCTCTCGTTCTGGGTGTTCGCGGCCCGCTCGAGATCCTGCATCGAGGTCTGGAAGGCCGTGTCCAGAATGTCCTTCATTTCCAGGCCGCCGGTCTTCCCGTGAAATTCGTACGCCATCAGCACCAGCACCGCCAACCCGCTGTTCGACTTGTTGGGATGCGTGTGGCCGAACTTGAAGAGCCCCCACTCGGGCTTCCGGGCAATGCCGTTCCAGCCGGACTTCTCGCCCAGCGCCTGCCTGATCGTCGCGAACGAGACCTCGCCGAACTTTTCGCGAAAAGCCGCCAGCCGCTCCTCCCAGAAGACGAAGACCATGGGCGTAATCGCCAGCACCTCCTCCCTGGCGATCGGATTCCCGCCGTGCTGCACATCCCATTCGCGGAGGAAGAAATCCTTGTAGAGCGAACTGGCCGGCGCCCAGACATGGATGCTCTCGTCCTTCGCCAGGATCTTCTGCGCCGCTTCGAGCGAACCCAGCGGAATCAGGTCGATGTGGATCTGCCTCCCGGCCTCCGTCTTGCGGAACTCGTCGAGCGCCCACTTCAGCCAGTTCTTCTTTTCGGTTCCGTACGCGATCCCGATCTTCACGGTATGGCCAGCCGGAAGGTGCGCCTTGACCGTGCTGTCAGCGGAGGGGTTGACGGAAGCGCCCGAAGCCGGATCGGCGGCCCGGCTGGCCGTCGAGCCGCCGCCTCCGCCACCATCGCTTCCGCGCATCAGCAGATAATAGGCCCCGTAGAGCGCGGCGCCAATGAAGAGCACGACGAAGAGTTTGCCCACCAGCGTCAGGCCCGGCTTGTCCGCGTATTCCTCCGCCATGTCTCTCGCTCCTCGCTTTCCGCTCCCCCTCCTGCTTCAGAAGAACGTCGAAATCTCCTTGAAGATCCTGCCGATGTCGTCCGTACCTCCCTTGTACGCCTTGGCCTTGGTTGCCTCCGAGATCTTTTCGAGCACGTCCAACTGCGCATCCTTGCCGTACGCGATGCAGAACACCCGCACCGTCCGCGTCTCGCCATCGAAGGCAATCTGCTTGAGCAACTGGTCCAGCGACATCTGCTGGGACGTATCGGCGCCGTCGGAGAGGACCACCAGGGCGGTGATGCGGCCGGGCTTGGGGTCGTTCACCAGCTGCTGGTACGCCTCGGCCACCGCGCCGTAAAGATTGGTCCCGCCGTCGGCCATCAGGGACGAGACTGCGCTCTCGGCCTGCCCGCGGCCCGTCTTCAGCGGCAGGTCCTTGCAGGCCCACATCGTCCGGTTGTTGAAGGCCAGCAGCGAGAACCGGTCCTCGTCGGAGAGCATGCGCACCAGTTGCAGCGCCCCCTCGCGCGCGTGACCGATCTTGTTATCCGCCTTCATGCTTCCCGAGACATCGGCCACGAGCACGATGCTCGCGTGCTTCTTGTTGGCCCGCCACACCTCCCGGATGGCCGCCATCACGTCCGCTTCCGGCGGCTCCAGAACCGTCTGCGGTTCCCTGGGATCCACCCCGTGCGCCGCATCGATCGGCGAGGCCAGTTTCACCTCCAGCGACGCCGGACGGAAACCGTACTGCAACGCCTTCGCCTGCTGGGGCGTGGCCAGAAGGTGCTCCAGGTACGTCTTCGCCGCCTCGCGATGCTCCGCCGTCACCCACTCGCGCTCCACCACGCCGGTCGGATGATCGCTCCAGAAAGTGCCCTCCTTGGGATAGACCGCCACGATGGGGAAGGGCAGCTTGTGGTTATACGACTCGATCACCATGTTCTCGTACAGCACCGCGGCATTCAAATACTGCGGATCGTTGGCGAACATCTTCTTGCCGAAGAACCCGGTGGACTCGCCATAATGCACCACGGACTTTTCGATATCGCCCACGAATTGCGCCACCCTGGGGTCGCGCACGTCCTGTACCGTCAGCCCGGCCTGCTTGCCCGTCGCCGCATAGACCTCGGCGAAGATCGAAATCAGGCCGCTGTTGCTGTAGTCCGGATGGGTATGACCGAATTTGAACTGCCCCCACTGAGCCTTGCCGTAGGCCCCCCACCCTTCGGGCTTGCGGACCAGTTCCAGGATCTCGGCCCAACCGATCGGCTTCTGCCCCCATCCCAGCGCCTCGGCCATCGGCTTCCACATCGCGATCACCACCGGCGAAAGAACCACGTTCTCCGTCTTGCCCACCAAGTCCTTGCCCGTCTTCGTGCGCGACTCCGCGTTAGCCAGCTTGATAAAGGCAGCCGACGCCGGACTGATCAGGTGCGCCTTCAGCTTGCCGCTCAACACGTCCTCGACGCATTCCCCCGAACCCATCGGGACGGCGTTGACGAAGATCGGCTTCCCGCCGGCCGTCTTATGCCGCGCCTGGTTGAAGGCGTCCGTCACGTCCTTCAGCCATTCTTTCTTCTCGGAACCGTAGGCAAAGACCAAATGCAGGGCGCCTGGAGGCGCCTGGACGTTATGGACAGCCGGCGCAGTCGATCCGCCCGTCCCCGGTTCGGAGGGCGCCTCCGGCTGGCTGCAGCCAGCAAGATAGACCGCAGCCCCCAACAACAGCAGACGTTCCAGCGTTTGGCCGATTCTGACCCTCACAGAAACCTCCTCTCCCGCCATCCCCATCGATACGCTCTTCGCATACCGATAATGCAGATAAGGACTTTTCTCCTTTCGAAGCAGTTTATCCGCGGCATTTCGATTAAGTTTCTATTCTCGAATCATTAGGATCGAGTTAGGAATCGCCAATAATTTCGGTGCTTCTCCCTGCCTTCACGATCAGTATGGAAAGCCGATCCCGCAGTCTTCTCTGGGGTTCCCAGGCCGCTCCTTCGGTTGAGCCGACGACCTGGAAAATCCGTCCGCTCCGCACCTGGAAATTCCATCCCTACCGGCCCTTTTCCCGAGAGTGACGAAGTCGCGTCATCGTTTTGCGCACGGTATCCCCAACCCTTCCCGCTCGTGCTGCATCTGTTCGACATCACTCCGTGCCCTCTTCGGACGATCCCACCTCTTGCTTTCGCTTTCCCGAATCCGTAGACTTCATCCACACTGTGCAGGCACGATGTCGGCCTATCGACCCGGCAGGGCTTTCTCCGGAGGAACAGGCGTGCCGATGGGATTCACAACCGAACTGCGCGAGGTGGTGCTGGAAGCCTGCGCACGGGCGCCGGGGCCCATGACCGTTGCGACCCTGAAGAAGGCGCTTACCAAGCCTTTCCGCGAGGAGGCGCCCCTGCGCGAGGCGCTGGCGGCCCTTCTGGCCGAGGGCCAGCTGCACATCTGGCCCGGCACGGGTACGGCGAAGTCCCCCAAGTACTGGATCCACGAGCCGGCCGCGTACGTACGGGAACGCCTGCTCAAGTTGTTGCGCGACGATCCGCAGACGGCCGCGGAGCTGGCCAAACAGCTCAAGGGGCTGGGATGTTCCTCCTCCACGCTGGCCCGTCCATTGGCCGAGTTGGCCGAGGCCGGACGTGCGTATCGGCATCTGCCTCCCAAGGGTGCGGCATTGAGTTGGGCGTTGAAGCCTCCCGCCCCCGAAAAGCTGTTGCCGAAGACGCTCAAAACTTTTCTCGAGGAGCGTGCCGCGCTGTCGAAGCGCGGCTTCCCGGCGGCGCAGCTGGAGGGTGCAGCCCGCGCGCTGTTCGCCGCCCAGGCCGCTGACGCCGCAGCCATCGACCCCACCGACCTTCCGGGGCGTCTGCTGGCCATCCTGCGTTTGGCCAATCGCAACGATGCGCTGCCGTTGAAGGAGTTGCGGAACCTGACCTCCATCGCGAAGGCCGAGTTCGATGCGGCCATCCTTGCGCTCGCCGAAGCCCGCCGCATCCACCTGAACGCGCACGATCGCCCGGCGGGGCTGTCCGAAGAGGAGCGCTACGGGTTCGTCGCCGACGGCCAGGGGCATTATTTCGTCGCGGCGAGCCTGCGGGAGTGAGCGGTCGATGGCGCATCTTCCGGAAACCAACCCCTTCATCGGCTCGGTCCTGACCGATGCGCGCCACGACCCGGAGAGCGACGTCGAGTCGATCAACGCGCCGGCCTTCCAGGCCTGCCTCGAGGCCGTCGCGCAGGCGCGTGCAGGCCGGCAAAGCGCCTCGGTGCTGGTCAGCGGCATTCCCGGGAGCGGCAAGACGCATCTCCTGGCGCGTCTGCGCGTGCATCTCGAAGCCCTTTCGCGCAACGATCCCCATGCCCTGGCGCTCTTCGTCTACGTGCCGCTGCACACGCATCCGCGCCGGCTGTGGAGGCATGTGCGCGAGCAGGTCGTCGAGGATCTCTGGCGTCCGCTCGACGGGCACAGCTTCCTGCACCGCACCCTCGGTTTGCGTCTGGCCTGCCTGAACGGCAAGCGCCACCGGGCGGGGCTGTGGACGGCCTACCTGAAACAGCCGGTGAAGGACGACGAGGGGACGGCCGCCTTCGTCAACGAGATCGTGAAGGACCGCAACCTGGCCGTCGTGTTGACGCACCTGCTGCTGGAGCGCCACCGGCTGGAGGCGCGGGCGTGGCTGCGCGGAGATTCGCTTCCCGAACAGGCGCTCCAGCGCCTGGGCGTGGCCATCGAGGATAACGAGGAGGACGAGGATCCCGAGGGGCGGGCGCGCCGGGTGGTCCTGGCGCTCTGCCGGCTGGCCAGCCCGCAACCCTTCGTCTTCTGCTTCGACCAGGTCGAAGCGCTGGAGGTGGAAGGCGACCGCAAGGCGGGTTTCGAGACCTTCGGCCGGATGGGCGCGGGACTGCACGATCACGCGGACCATCTGGCCCTGATCTCCTGCATCCAGACCGCCCATCGGCAGGATCTGATCGAGCATGTCCGCGGTGCCGATCGGGATCGGATCTTCAAGACGCAGGCCGCGCTGCTGCCGTTGAACCAGCGTCAGGCGCAGGCCCTCGTCCGCCGGCGTCTGGATGCCGTTCCGGAATTGGCCGAACTGCGCAGGAGGCAACCTGCGGAATCGCTCTGGCCGCTGCGCGAGGAACAGATCCGGGACTTCGTCGAGAAGGAGCAGGGTCTGGCGCGCCAGTTGATCGTCCGGTGTCGCGAGCTGTACGACCAGGCCCGCGGCCTGGCGCCGCGCGCGGCCGAGGATCGCACCGAATTCCTCGAACGCACCTGGAACGAACGCCACCGACGCCATCTCCGCGAAGGGACGGTCGAGGAGGCGGACGGGATCCTCCACACGGCGCTGCCCGAGGCCGTGCGGCTCGCCCGGCCCGAGTGGAGGCGCGCCGAGCCGCCCGTGACGGACGTGGAACTGAGCCTGGCCGGCGGGACGCAGACCCTGCATGTTTCGCTCTGCAACCACGAGAACATGACCAGCCTGGCCGGACGGCTGCGCCGTCTGCGACAGGCGGGTCCGGCGTTGCCGGCTCCGAGCCTGGTGCTGCTCCGCCATCCCGCACGGCCGCTTTCGCGCACCGCGAAAAAAGCGAGGCAGTACCTGGACGAGTTGACGGCCGCCGGCGCGCGGCTGGTGCAACCCAGCGAGGAGGCCTTTGCGGCGCTGGCGGTGCTCCGCGAGATGCTGGCCGAGGCCCAGGCCGGCGACCTTCACTGCCGGGGCGAGTCGCTGCCGGCCGGGGAGGTCCGCGACTGGCTGAGCGCGCACCTGGGCCCCGAACTGCGCGAACTGGTCGAGTCGCTGCTCGCCACGACCGCGTCCGAGCCGGGGACCGGCGACCTTTGGCTGCTCCAGGCGCTCCTGCAGTTCCTGGACGAGCAGCCCATAACGACGCTCGACGAGGCGTCCCGCGCGCTGGACGAGCCGTCCGGAAAGGTGGCGGCCTGCGTGCGTTCGGCCCCCGAGCATTTCCGGATGCTGGACGGCGAACCGGCGGTTCTTTACCGCTACGTTCCCGAAGAGGACGACGGTTGAAGAGGGGGTCATGGCGCGAACGCTGACGGTTCGGGAGGTGCGCGGCGAGCTGTATCGCGCGGCCGGAGGACCGGCCGCCGCCGGCGACGGGCAGGCGTCCACCGCGCTGCTCGGCCAATGGTTCCACGACCTCTTCGCCACGCTGGTCGGCAACGATCCGCGCCTTTCGATGGAGGCGGCGCTGGCCGACGCCGGCGGGGGAATCGAGGAACAGGAACGGTTGCTGCGCCGCCATGTCTATCGCCGGCTGGTGGGTCCGCGGCTGCCGCGGGACCATGCCCATCTCGCCTCGACGACCGCCGAACTGCTCGGTTTCTGGAAGGCCATCGGCGACCTCTGCCGCTGGCTGGTGGAGCTGCGGCAGGAGGCGCTGCGCGGGAAACGGCGCCTGGAGATCGCCTGCGAGGAGGCGTTGAGCGGCGAATTCCACGAACCCGGCTGGACGGACGCGGTCACCTTGAGCGGGCTGGCCGATGCGGTCGTCCGCCAACCGCACCAGGCGCCCTGGTGCGTCGTCGAGTTGAAGCTCGGACGCGGGATGCCCGAGGTCGATCTGGGGCAGGCTTGTCTCTACTACGCGCTCCTCGCGCGCACCCGAGGGACCGCGGGCGACGGCTCGTTGGCGCTGGTCAGCTTCGCACCGCGCCGGCACGTGAAGGTCTTCGCGCCGGCCGAACTGGAGCGGGCGCTGCCCCGCCTGAAAGCCTTGATCGGCCGACTGGCCGGCGTGCTCCCCGACGCGTCTTCGGCGGCCGCCAAGCCCGGCCCGGCGCCTTCGCACGCATCGCCCAGGGCCGTGCCGCCCCCAGCTGCGGATCATGCGGATCTCGGACGCCGCCTGCTCAAGGTCTTCGACGAGTTCGGCGCGCCGGCCGTGCTGGCCGGGCCGGCCATCGTGGGCCCGACCTTCCTGCGTTTCCCCATCGAACCTCGACGCGGCGTGAAGGTCTCGCGCATCCAGGGAACCGCGCCGGAGGTGCAGAGCCGGCTGCGCCTCGACGCGCCGCCCTTCATCGCGCTCGAGCGCGGCCAACTCGTCGTGGACCTGCAGCGCCCCGACCGGCAGACGGTCACGCTGGCGGAGTGCCGAGCGCAGTTGCCCCCGCGCGATCCGTTGGCTGGCAGTTCCCGCGTGCCGGTGGGCGTGGACCTGGAAAACCGGCTGCACTGCGCCGACCTCTCCAGGCCCGAACATGCGCACGTCCTGGTGGCCGGAACGACGGGAAGTGGAAAGAGCGAATGGCTGCGCGCGGCGCTGGCCGGCCTGCTCCTCGCCAACACGCCGGAAACGCTGCGGCTGGTGCTGATCGACCCCAAATGGAACGCGTTCAACGACCTGGCCGGATCGCCGTTCCTGCGCGGGCCGGAGGCGCTGGTCTACCCGGACGAACGCGACACGAACGCGGTCCTGGACGAACTCGTCGACGAGATGGAGGCGCGCTACCGCGCCCTGCAGGAGGCCGGCGCGGACGACCTGGCCGGCCTGGTGCGCGCCACACGGCGACCGCGACCGCGGATCGTCTGCGTCTGCGACGAGTACGCCGATCTGCTGGGCCGGGGCCGCTCGGAACGGAAGGCGCTCGAAGACCGGATCGTGCGCCTGGGACAGAAGGCGCGCGCGGCCGGGATCCACCTGCTGCTGGCCACCCAGCAACCGAGCCGCGAGGCGGTCAAGGGGGCGCTGGACAGCAACATGCCCTGCCGCGTGGGGTTGAAGATGCAGAAGGCCATCGAGTCGCGGATGCTGCTGGGCACCGGTGGCGCCGAGCACCTGCTGGGCCAGGGCGATCTCTTCTTCCGCGATATCGGCGCCCCGCGCCGTCTCCAGGGCCTTTACGTCCCGCCGGACGAACGCGCGCGGATCTTCGGCGGTCAGCGATAGGCCCACTTCACCAGATCGTGGTTGTTCCGGAACTCGGCGGCCGGCGGCAGCTTCGCCTCGCAGTTCCAGAGCACCAGCGGCACCGCGCGCTCGTGCTCCGAACCGTGCGAGCGGTAGGTCGGTTCCAGCCGCTCCTCCTCCTGTCCGGCCGGCAGGTCGCCGAAGACCGTGTCGCGGTCGCCAAGCACCACCAGTTGTCCGATGCGCTCGGGCATCAGGCGGTAACGCGCCGCGGCTTCCTCGCGCGGCAGCACCCGCTCGACGCCCGGGATCGAACGCAGCACGCCGGCGGCGCGGTCCCGCTCGTCCGGCGAATGCAGGTAGACCCACGCGATGCCGCCGAAGGTCCGATGGTGCCTGACGTAACGGTCCTTTTCGACCGAGAGCGCATAGCGCAGGTCGAAACCGCGCGCCGCGCAGACCTGCTTCAGATCCCGGCAGACGGTCTTGTAGTTCATCCCGTGATCGGCCGTGAAGCCGAAGGCCGCGTCGGGAGCGGCCGCGCGCGCCTCGCCGAAGAGGCCGTCCAGCGTGGCCAGATGCTCACGACTCTCCGCACGGTCCGGCGCCCAGGCGTGCATCGGGTAGTCGGTGATGTGGACGTAGAGCACGCCCAGGTCCGGCTCGCGCTTCAACAGGTCCCCGGCGACTTTCCAGAGCCAGTAATTGATCTCACGGCTGTAAATCTCGGGGGCCCGGCCGTAACGCTGCACGAACTCCGGCGGCGGCTCCTCGGCGGCCACCGCGATGGCCGCGCCGCGGCCCAGCAGGCGGACGGTCTTCTTTTTGCAGGTCAGCAGGGCCGAGCGGACGCCCTGCGCGGCGGCGCGCTGCAGCAGCGTCGGCACGCGCAGGAAGTCGGCGCTTTCCATGTAATCCTCGCGTCCCGTCGTCTCGTCGAACCAGACGTTGCCGGTCAGGCCATGCGCTTCGGGCCAGGCACCGCAGCAGATCGAGGTGTTGTTGGCGTTGGTCACCGAAGGGATGACGCATTCGACCTGCCGGTAAAGGCCCTCCCGCGCCATCGCCTTGAGCACCGGCATCGGGCCGCTCTCGAAGTAGTCCACGCCGAATCCGTCCAGCATGCCGACGACCAGCCGTTGTGGGTAAGCCATGCGGTTCTCCTGTGGGTTGACGATCGCCTTCGTGATCCTCATCGACCGGTCATCCCGATCGGCGAAACGGCCGGGTCCGACCCGGAGGTCGATGCGGCCGGGTCGGGCCGGAAAGCCGGTCCTACCCCATCCGTCCCTGCACGAAATCGGCCACCGCCTTGTGTTGCGGGCGGATGAAGAAGTCCTCTGTCGGACCCGCCTCCACCAGGCGGCCGTCCAGAAAGAACAGGCATCGGTCCGCGATCCGTCGCGCCTGACCCATGTTGTGCGTCACCACCACGATCGTGTAGCGGCTTTTCAGTTTGGCGATCAGTTCCTCGATGCGCAGGGTGCTGGCCGGGTCCAGCGCCGAACAGGGTTCGTCCATCAGGAGCACGTCGGGTTGCGTGGCGAGGGCACGCGCGATGCAGAGTCGCTGTTGCTGGCCGATGGAGAGCCGCGAGGCCGAATCGCGCAGGCGGTCGCGGACCTCGTCCCAGAGACCGGCCTGCGCCAGGTACTCCTGCACGCATTCGGCCTTCGAACGTTCCCCCGCGAGGCCGTGGAAGCGCAGGCCGAAGAGCACGTTCTCCTGGATGCTCATCGGAAAGACGACCGGCCGTTGCTGCACGATCCCGATGCAGCGGCGAAGGGCCCGCGGATCCACCGACGGACCGTAGATGTCGCGGCCGCGGTAGAGCACACGGCCTTCGGTCACGCGCGCTCCCGGCGCCAGTTCCAGGGTGCGGTTGAGCGACTTCAGGAAGGTCGATTTTCCGCAGCCGGAGGGGCCGAGGATGCCGGTGACCTGCCGGGCCGGAAGTTCGCACGAAACGTTCTTCAGGGCCGGTTTGTCGAAGTAGACCGAGTGGAGCGACTCGCAACGCAGTGCCGGTTCGGCCAGCACGGTCGTCGTGGCGGCGCTCGAGGGCACGCGGTCGGTCCTCAGTTCGCCCGTCTTCATCGGGAGACGCTCCATTTCCGCGCCAGCAGCGCCGTGCCGTTGGCCAGCAGCAATCCGACGATCAGGACCAGGGCCGTGCCGTAGGCCTGGTCGAACGAGACCGCCTCCGCCACCAGGAAGTAGAGATGGGTCGGCAACGTCATCACCGGGTGTCCAAGCTCCAAGCCGCCGCGCGTGAAGTAGACGCTGGCCGTGAAGAGCACCGCGGCGGCCGAGCCGACGGCATGACCGGCCGCCAGCACGGTGGCGGCCAGGATGCCCGGCCAGGCCTTGGGCAGCAGGATCCGCCGGATCACGTACCAGCGCGAGACGCCCAGCGACAGCGCCGACTCGCGGAACGACCATTCGACCGCCTGCAACGCCTCCTGCGCGCCGATCAGGACGATGGGGAACATCAGCATCCCGAGTGTCAGACCGCCGGCCAGCAACGAGACTTGCAGGCGGAGGTCAACGACGAGAAACGCGTAACCGAAGAGCCCGTATACGATGGTCGGCACCGCCGCAAGGCACTCGGCGCCGAAGCGGAAGGTTTTCGACATCCAGCCGGTACGCCCGTATTCGGACAGGAAGATCGCGCCCGCGACGCCCGCCGGGAAGGCGGTCAGCAATCCGATCCCCGTCAATGCCAGGGTGCCCTGGATCGCCGGCCAGATTCCGCCCGCACTGCCCAGCGGGAAACCGCGCGGGATGTCCGTCAGGAACCGCCACGAGACCACGCCCGCGCCCTTGACCAGCAGGTAGCCGACGATGGAAAGCGGCAACAACACGCCCAGCAACCCGCACGCCCAGGCCACGGCCGTGCCGCACCGATCGGTCCAGACCGCCGCGGCCGGGAGCGACGGCCAGGCGACGGCCGCGCCGCCTCGATCCGCCATCGCCGGTTCAGCCATGCCGGATCAGCCTCCGCTTGAGTCCCCAGATGAGCACGTTGATGCCCATCACCACGGCCAGCAGCAGCCATCCCGAGGCGAAGAGCGTGTGATATTTCAGCGAGTTCAACTCGGCCTCGCCCAGCTCCGTCGCGATCAGCGCCGTGATCGGCTGGGCGCGGCTGAGCAGACCTTCGGGCGGCGCAACCGAGTTTCCGCTGAGCATCAGCACGGCCAGGGTTTCCCCCAGCGAACGCGCCAGTCCCAGCGCCACCGCCGCGAAGAGCCCGGGCAACGCGCAAGGCACCACCACGCGGCGGAGCGCATGCCAGCGGGTCACGCCCAGCGCCAGTGCGGCCTCGCGCAGTTCGCGCGGCACCGCGCGCAACGCCTCCGCCGCCGTGCTGGCAACGAACGGCAGGCTCATCACCGCCAGGATCAGTCCAGCCGCCAGCACGCATTCGCCGGTCGGCATCCGGAACCGCCATTCGCAGAATTTCACCAGCGTCACGTAGCCGAAGAAGCCGTAGACGACCGCCGGGATGCCCGCCAGCAGTTCCAGGCACGGTTGCAGCACGGCCTGCACCGACCGGGGCGCGACTTCCGCCAGGAAAAACGCGATGCCGAAACCCAGCGGCACGGCCACCAGCAAACTCAGCCCGGAAATCAGCAGCGTCGAGACCCAGGCGTGAAAGACGCCCAGCCGCGGCGGCTCCTCCAACGGAGACCAAGGCTCGCGGAAGAGGAAATCCGCGAGGCCCGGCGCGCCCTCCCTGCTCCACGCCGGCCAGGCCTCGCGTACCATGTGAACCAGGATCAGGACCAGACAGGTCTGACCGGCCAGCAGGAGCAGCAGCGAACCGTAGCGGGCCGCTGCATCGCTCCACGCCCCCCGTGCCCTGCACAGACCGGATTCCATCGTTTCCGGGCTACTTGTTCAAGGCCTTGACCGGCACGTACCCATGCTCTTCGACCACCGTCTGGCCTTCGCCGAGGAGGTAGTCGATGAAGGCTTTGACGTACGGGCTGGGCTGGCCTTTCACGAGCAGCAGCAGCGGCCGAACGATCGGGTACTTGTTCGAAAGCACATTCTCGTTGGTCGGCGCGACGCCCTCGAACGAGAACGCCTTCACGCGCTCGCTTTCCTGCGCCTTGACCGAGGACAGGTAGGCGAAGGCGTTCGGATTGGTCTCGCATTTCTTCAGATTTGCGCCTTGCGAAGGCACCTGGATGGCGTTGGGCGAAAACTTCTTGTCCTTCAGGATCATCTTCTGCAGCATCTCCGTGCTCCCGCCGGCGGCATCGCGCATCAGCAGGACGATCGGGTCGGCCGACAGCGCGGGATCGATGTCCTTCCACGTCTTGGCCTCGCCGGTGAGTATCTTGGCCACCTCGTCCGCGGTCAGATTGTCCCTGGCCTTGGCGAGCGCGCTCTGCCGGTTGCTGACGAAGGCGAGGCAATCCATGCTGAGCAGATACTGCTGGTGCTCACCGAGTTTCTGCTTCTCCTCTTCCTTGACATGGCGCGACGTGGTGCCGATCTGCGCGGAAGCGTTGATCGCGGACTTGATGCCGAAACCCGAACCGCCGCCGGTGACGTAGATCAGGATGGTCTTCTTGGGGAAGGCCGAGTTGACCTTGTCCCAGGTCTCGTGTTTCTCCATGAACCGGCTCGCGGCATCGGCCACGATCGGCAGTAGCGTCGTCGAACCGGCGACCCGGATCGTGCCGTCGAACTCGTCCTCGGCACATGCCGAAGAGGCACTGCAGACCACCGCGATGGCGGCCAACAAGGCCAGCAGGGACTTGATCATCTCCGTTCTCCTTTTCGCCTGACAGGGTTTCTTCTGCGGAATGCAGAATGCATAAGCCACAGCGCGATTGAATGGCCATTAGGGACCTGCTAGGTTTCGGAAGGTTTCCAGTTAAGAATGCCGAATGGGAACATGGATCCCGGCCTTCAGGGATGGCCGGGCACGGGACCTAACCTCAGCGCTGACCGCGAATGGCAACCGCACCCGTTGGACGGACCGAAGGTGGATGACTCCCAAAACGGTCCGAACAAAACCCAGCCTGGACCCTTCTCCGCAGCCTCATGTAGACACGGAGGATACCTCCATACCGACCGCATTGCGCGGCCTTCGACCTTGGAGGACGTCGACGATGTTCAGTGCGGCCGCGCGCTCGATTTCCTTGCGCACTTCCGTGACGGCGGAGCCCAGATGCGGCGTGAAGACGGTCCGCTCGCGCTGGGCCAGCAGCAAGGCCGGGATCTCGCGCGGGCGGTCCGCACGCGAGAGGTCTTCCATTTCGAAGACATCCGCCGCATAGCCGGCGAGGCGGCCGGAGGCCCGCGCTTCGGCCACCGCCACCTCGTCCACCACCGAACCCCGTCCCACGTTGACGAACTGGGCGCCCGGCTTCATGCACGCCAGGGCGGCGCGGTCAAGCAGATGGAAGGTGGAGGGCGTAAGCGGCGCGGCGAGAACCAGGCAGTCGGCCGAGCGCAGCAGTTCTTCGAAGGAGACACGTTGCGGGCCGGGCCTATTTCGTGCAGGTGCGGATCGCGAACAAGCCTTTAGCGATTTTCTCGGCAGATGCTAATGGGGCTGCACATAATGAAGGTCGGGGAGTCAGGAGCCTGCATGAAAGCCATGTTGGAAGAGAAATCCGCCACGCGGGGCGCCGGGGCGGAGCGAAGCGTCGCGGAGCCCCCTCGTCCCAAACCCACCGTCCTGCTGCTCGAAGACGATGCGGATATCGGCGAGGTGCTGGCGGTCTGGATGCGCGAGCAAGGCCTGCGGCCGGTTCGTGCGACCACGGTCAGCGAAGCCAGTCAGCTCATCTCGGATCTCGAGCTGCTGGGTGCCCGTTTTCACGGCCTGCTGGCCGATTATCGGCTGCCGGATGCGACAGGCGTCCGTGCGATCGAGGAATTCCTGATGGCCTTTCCCGGCTGCCCCGTGGCGCTGATGACCGCCTATCACGATCTTCCGGTGGCGATCTGGGCGCAGACGCGAGGCATTCCGATTTTCCTCAAACCGCTCGATCGCACCAGCTTGCTGGGCTGGCTCCGCGAAATTGCGGAAACCGGACAACCGCGCTAACGAAATCCCAACAAAACTCTAGCCAAGACCTCAACATCGACTAATGGGACGAGCCTATAAGTTCATTGCCTTTTCGCGTCAATCTGGGCGGTACCGGGCAGACCTTGGGCTGTGTCTTGTTTGAGGTTTGGCAGGGAAAAACCAGGCTTGATGCGGGGGGCGTGGAGCGGCAACCGGATTTAACCGAATCTTCTTCGAAGGTTCATCAAACGTGAACCGGGGGATCGGATAAAAGCCGGACTCTGCAACCGGTGGGCAACCTTTCAGGTCAGGGGCCATGTGACGGCCTCGAGCACTGGTTCTTTTCATGGGCGAAGTGAAACGGGAGGGTCAGCCAGAGATGAAAGCAACGTTCAAAGTGCTCGTGGTGGCACTGGCGCTCGTGGCGCTGGGCACCCGGGCGTGGTCCGAGGACAGCGTCGAGGAGCGGCTGAAGCGGCTGGAACAGATCGTCCAGTCCCAGCAGCAGCAGCTCAGCGAGCGCGATGCGCAGATTCAGCGCCTGACGACGGCGCAGAACGTGGCCAGCACGATCGCGTCGATGCCGACGCTGGCCGATGCGCCTAAGAAGGACGATCCCAACGACATGAGCATCAAGTGGGACAAGGGCCTCAAGATCACCACGAAGGACAAAGCGACCAGCCTGACGATCGGCGGACGCGTGCAGTGGCAGATGGGCTTCGTCTCGGAAGACGAGGATTGGCGGAACCAGCTGGGCCAGAGCTCAACCGCGACGGACGGTGGGCAGGGCGAACCCGACTTCGTCCAGCTCCGCCGCGCGCGCCTGGAAATGGGCGGCTACTTCTACAAGCACGTCATCTGGCGGTTGCAGCTCGACTACGCCGATAGCGGCGATGCCGATATCCGCGATGCGTGGATGGGCATCAAGGACATCCCGTACGTCGGTCAGTGGCGCGTGGGCAACATGACCGAGCCGTTTGACAAGGAAGACATCGAGAGTTCGAAGTACATCCAGTTCGTCGAGCGCAGCTTGATCAACAACTTCACGCCGGGCCGCAATTTCGGCATGGAGTTCCACAACAGCCATCTGGACGATCGACTCCAGTGGAGCTTCGGCGCGTTCCGCGAGACGGACGATTCCTGCGTCATCCGGTCCAACAGCAACTACATCGGTGCGGCCCGCATCAGCGGCCTGCCCTACTGGGCGAACGAAGGCAATCGCCATGTACACATCGGCATTGCCGGTCGAGGCGCAACGGTGGGCGCGATCCATGACCCGGCCGATCCCGAAAAGCACGACTTCGATCCGGGTGCATACCCCGAAACGATCCGCTTCCGCGCCCGCCCGTCCGTCCGCACGGCTTACCGGCCTCTGGACACGGGCAGTTTGAGCTATATCGAGTCCGATTACCGCCTGTCGGGCGAGTTGGCCTTCAACTGGGACAGCTTCAACTTGGACGCCCAGTACGTGGGCATCTGGCTGGGTGCGGACGACGAACGCGAAAACTACTACTACAACAACGGCAGCGGTACCCGGCTAACTCGGTACGGCGAGGATGTCTTCCTCTGGGGTGCCACGGTCCAGGCCAGCTACTGGCTCACGGGCGAATCCCGGAAGTACAGCAAGAAGGAAGGCATATACGGTCGTGTCAGCCCCAAGAAGAACTTCGCGATCGACGGCAGCGGCTTCGGCGCCGTGCAGTTGGCCGCGCGGTTCAGCTACCTGGACTTCGATTCGGACGGGCTCACCGAACGGACGTATGCCGGAGACGAGACCAGCGCTGTGGCGCTCCACCGCGATGCCCCCGGCACGATGTGGATTGCCACGGCCGGCGTGAACTGGCACCTCAATCCGAACACGCGCATCCTGGCGAACTACAACTACGCGCATGTCGAGAAAGAGTACTTCGACACCACCGCGCCGAACCTTTACAGGCACCGCGACCTCGAAGTCAATCAACACGCCTTTGTCTTCATGTTCCAGGTCGACTGGTAAGACCCCGAACGCATCGGGTGCATTCCCGAAAAATGGACATCTCCTATGAAGCGTGGGGGCAAATCTCGCTTGGCTCTTCATAGGGAAAGTCCATCTTTCGGGATTACACCCAACGCATCTCCAGCCGTTCTCGTACGAAGAAGGGCGCCGCCAGGCGCCCTTCTTTTTTTCCTGCCGTTGTTCGATCGAGCCCTGCTCACTTCGCGAAGACCGCCTCCACATCCCGGGCGGCCGCGCCGGCCTGGCCCACATGGAGGTACGCCTTCTCCGACTTGCCGGCGAGGTACAGGAAGAAAGCCGCCAACGCATGGTCTTCCGGTTCCGCATCCTTCGCCGTCAGCGCGACAGCCAGGCTCTCCAGGTCCGGCAGGTCGAGCTTGGACCATTTCATCACCGTCTGCAGGCCGGGTTCGATCGTCACCTGCATCTCGCCGTCGTCGTCGATGGCGCGGATGGTGATCTTCGAGACCGGCCGCACCGTGACGAATTGCGGCAGGCGTTGGGCGGCCACGACGGTCTTCACGCGCGCGCGAAGCCGTTCCGTCCAGGCCTTCACGGTCTCTTCATCCGCCTTCGGTTTGGGCGGCGCGGCAGCTGGGGACCTGGCGGGAGAGGCGCCCGCGCCGGCCGTGCCCGCCTTTCCGGCCTGCGCGCCGGACTCCTGTTGCGAGGCCAGCACGTACCTGGGAAGCACGGCGGCGTTCCCCGCCGGACCCAGCAGCACGGCGCCACGATACGGTTCCAGCGTCAGCGGACTCTTCGCCGGCCTGCCGTCGACATCGCGCCAGGGGCCGTTGAGCGAAAATTCCTTCGGCGCCGCCGTGTCGTTGACGAAGAGCCGCGCCGCCACGCCCGCCGCCTGCGCGCCGATGAACTTCTCCGTGTCGGTCCTGGCCGTCTTGTCCGCCCAGGCGTACTTCGCCTGCCATTGCGCCAGGTCCATGCCGCCCTGGCTCCAGCGGTTGCCGCCCGCGCCCCAGGCCGTGACGGCGTTCTTCGAGAACGGGTTGCAGAAGTAGTTGTCCTTCAGCGTGCCGTAGTCGAATTCCGGCCTGAAGAGCAGCGTCGCCTGTTTCTCGTTCCCGGCGAACAGGATGTTCCCTTCGATCGTGTGCTTCTGCGGCAGGTTCTGCGTCCGCCGGGTCCGCTCGTTCCGCTCTTCGCCCGAGAGTTCCATCTGCGCCCGCGCGTTGTCGAAGAAGAGGTTGTTGCGGATCTGGCACTCGAAGTTGTTCGGCAGGAAGAGCCCGAATCCCCCGCAACCGGCCACGATGTTGCCCTCGACCATGCTCTCGCGGAAGTCGTCGAGGAACTCCAGCCAGATGCCGTGGCCGAGGTTCGCCCACGGGTGCGAAGTCTCCAGGTTGCCGACGGTTTCCAGCACGATGTTGTTGCGGATCGTGGTGCGGTTGCAGCAGGTGTAGATCGCGCCGCCGTCGTTGAGCGTGGCCATGTTCCTGCGGAAAAAACAGTTCTCCACGGTGTTGCCGGCACTGCCGGGGATGATGCCCGCGTAGCCGGTCTCCTCGATAACGCAGCGGCGTACGACGATGCCATTCCCGTTCGAGACGATGATCCCGGTGGCGTGCCACGAGCCGCTGCCGCCGTAGCCCTCCACCATGCCGGTGCGCCGCAGGACGCACTCTTCGATCAGCGAGCCGCCCACCTCTTTCTTAGGGTCCTGATTCCAGGCTATCCCGACATTCAGGTTGTCCTCGAACACGCACTGTCGGATCTGCGTTCCGTGCCCGTTCCAGCTCACGGCCAGGGCCGTCCCGCCATCCGCGCCGCCAATGCCTTCGAAGCGGCATCCTTTCACGACCGCCTTGCCATTGACCGACAGTCCAGTTCCGGTCTGATGCCGGAAAGCGACCTGTTCGATCGTCCCTTCGCCGATGCTCAGACCGTTCTTCAGCGCGGAACCTTCCACCAGCAGCGTGTTGGGGTCGGCATCGCCGGGCGCGCGGAGATAGACCTTCAAGGCCTTCTCGTCGAAGTACCACTCGCCGGGCGCGTCGAGTTCCTCGAGCTTGTTGTCGAGGTAATAGCCGGAGCCGATGCCGGTGTGGTCGAGGAAGGTTTTGCCGCCCAGGCTCAAGCGTCCCTGCGGGTCGTAGCCGGTGACCGGGCGCGTTTCGTACCACCAGCTCCACTTGCGCCAGCGGACATTCGCGCCCTTCCAGTAGTCCGCGGCATTGCGCGGGTGTTTGGCCAGCGTCGCATCGACGACAAGCGCGCTGGTGCTTCCCTGCTGCGTGCGAAGGCAGCCTTCGTTGGGGTAGCGAGCCAGCCACAGGAGCTTGCCGTTCGCGAAAACCTGCTCGACGGGCTTCGCCACGGCAGCGACCCAGATGGGTTTCTGATGTTCCTTCCAGCCCTTGATCTCGATGCTGCCGGCGATGACCGGCAGCGGCAGGTGGGGCGGTCCATAAGCGCCAAGAGCGATTCCGCCGCCGAGTTCGGCCGACTCGCGGAAGACATCGCCACGTCGGAGCAGCACGGTGCCGCGGGCGCGGGCCGCGCGGCCCAGCGTGGCCCAGGGCGCCTCGGCGCTGCCGGAATTTTGATCGCTGCCGTTGGCCGCGACGTAATGTTCGCCTGTCAGACCGCCAAGGCAAAACGAAAGGGCCAAGGCGAAGAGGAGCATGGCGCGCATGGCTGGAGTCTACCCGATCGAACCGAGGATGCCAGCGGGATGCATTCGCTCGCACGGAACGAGGGGTCCACGCCGGCGCTACACGCCCGCCCGGACCTGCCGGCACGCGATAAGCTGCCTGATAACCAGTCCGGCCAGCCCGCCGAGGATGTTGAGCCCGACGTCGAACCAGGCGGGATGACGTATGCCCGGATTCAGGTGTTGCAAGGCTTCGGTCATGACCGCCACGACGACGATCCCCAGCAGCAACCACGGCAGGTGGTTCCGCATGAGCGGTCTGCGATAACCGCCGGCCGGTATCGCGCTCCACAGGAAGACCCACAGGACATAGCCGATCACATGCCCTGCCTTGAGCAGCGAACCCGGGGGCAGCCCCAGCATCCGGCTCCAACTGCGCGCCATGTCGTCCAGCAGGGACTCGGAGGGGTTGAAGACCACCAGCAAGTAGACAAAGGCGAACGTCCAAAGGAGCGCCAGCGCCCAGCGCGTCGCTCCTCCCGTGCGCTTGTCGGCTTCATCCATGTAGCGGTCCATCCCCCAAGGCTGCAACTCGAAAGGTAGCTTGTGTTCCGCGCGGCGAAAGCGGAGAACCGGCACGGTGAAACGGTTTCTGCGGTCGGGCTCGAAAGGCCGTGACGACCGCCGCACCGAACGCTATACTTTCCCGGTCATGCGATCCTGGAGTTTCCGATGAGCCCGTCGCCTCGCGGTCCGCTCGCTCAGGTCCGGCTTGGTTCTGCAAGCGTCTGCCGGTTCATTCCCGGCCACAATCCCCTTTGCGGAAACAGCCATCTTTCGGCCGAACGCAACGCCGAGATGCGCGCGTACTACAACGCCGAGACGGTCGTGAAGCTCTACCTGCAGGCCGAACAGCTCGGCCTCCGCACCCTCCTGATCCGCGGCGATTACCGCATGCTCGAGTGGGTCGAACAGTACCGTCGCCGCGGCGGGACGATGGACATCGTCGCGCAGACCGCCACCGAGATGCATGACGTCTTCGCCAATATCCGTGTGCTGGCCGCCGCCGGGGCAAAAGCCATCTACCATCACGGCACGCAGACCGACCGTTTCTGGCAGGAAGGCTGCTTCGAAAAGACGCACGACTACCTGAAGTGCATGCGCGACTGCGGCGTCGCGGTGGGCCTGGCCTCGCACATGCCCGAGGTCTTCGAAGCCGTCGAAGAGCGCGGCTGGGACGTCGACTTCTACATGACCTGTTTCTACAACCTCTCGCGCAAACCGCGCGAATCGGCCATCGTCACCGGCAAGGCCAGCTATGCCGACGAGGAGTACCTTGAGGAAGATCGCGCGAAGATGGTCCGCCTCATCCAAACCGTGAAGAAACCCTGCCTGGCCTTCAAGATCCTCGCAGCCGGCCGCCACTGCGCCACGCAGGATCGGGTTCGCGAGGCATTTCGCTTCGCGTACGCGAACATCAAGCCCACCGACGCCATCGTGGTGGGCCTCTTTCAGCGCGACCGCGACGAACTGACCCTGAATCTGCAGTACGCGGCGGAAGCGTGCGGATAAGCATAACGTTCAGGAGTTGACCGATCCGACTGAGTACCGCGCCGCAGAAGTTCCTGACCCAGTGCGCCGCGGATGCGGGTCCGGATCGAGGCGCGAGCGAGGAGCATATCCGGAGGAGATCTGTGACGAGCGAGCAACGAAGAGCCGGGCCCGCAGCCGCAAACAATAGGTCTGGCACTTCTGCGGCGCGGTACGGAGCAGTCCGGTCAGACACATGATTGTTCGGATCGGACTGATCGGGCTTATCGGTCCGATGCACTACCCTGTCATTATGACCCGCCCCAGTAAAAACCATTCACCATTCACCTCGATTAGAAATAGTTTAAACCCTTTATTGAAAGTATGTTATGCCATCAAGCCCATCCAACGACTTGGTACGATTCTTGTACGCTGCTGAGTACCGTGCCGCAGAAGTTCCTGACCCAGTGCGCTGCGGATGCGGGTCCGGATCGAGGCGCGAACGAGGAGCGTATCCGGAGGAGATTGGTGACGAGCGAGCAACGAAGGGCCGGGCTCGCAGGCGCAAACAATGAGTCTGGAACTTCTGCGGCGCGGTACGGAGTCCAGGAGGTACAGAAGCGATGAGGTTCGACAAGTTCACGATCAAGGCACAGGAGGCGCTGCAAGAGGCCCAGCAGCTCGCCTTGAAGTCCAATCATCCCGAATTGACCAATCTGCACCTGCTGGCCGCGCTGCTCTCGCAGGATGGCGGCCTGGTCACGCCGTTGTTGCAGAAGGCCGGCGTCGAGCCGACGCGGATGAAGGCGCAGGTCATGCTCCAACTCGGAAAGCTGCCCGAGCAGACCGGAGCCGAACCGCGACCGACCGGCGAACTCCAGCAGGTGCTGGCCAAAGTCGAAGACGAAGCAAAGGCGCTGCGCGACGAGTACGTATCCACCGAGCATCTCCTGTTGTCGATGCTCGGGCAAAAGAACGACGCCGCGCGACTGTTGAAGGACGCAGGCGTGAGTCGCGAGGAACTCCTGAAGGCCATCGCCTCGCTGCGCGGTTCGGCCCGCGTCACCAGCGCTTCGCCGGAGGCTTCGCTGCAGGCGCTGGAGAAGTACGGCAAGGACCTCACCGCGCTGGCCCGCCAGGGAAAACTCGACCCGGTCATCGGCCGCGACGAGGAGATTCGGCGCGTCATGCAGGTCCTTTCGCGCCGCACGAAGAACAATCCCGTGCTGATCGGCGAACCGGGCGTCGGCAAGACGGCCATCGCCGAAGGCCTGGCGCGGCGCATCGTGGCCGGCGACGTGCCGGAAGGCCTGAAGGAAAAGCGCGTCGTGGCGCTGGATCTGGGCGCGCTGATCGCCGGCGCGAAATTCCGCGGCGAGTTCGAGGAGCGTCTGAAGGGCGTGATCCGCGAAGTCGTGGAGAGCAACGGCGCGATCGTTCTCTTCATCGACGAGATGCACACGCTGGTCGGCGCCGGCGCGGCGGAAGGCGCGGCCGACGCGGCGAACATGCTCAAGCCGGCCCTCGCGCGCGGCGAGCTGCGCTGCATCGGCGCGACGACGCTGGACGAGTACCGCAAGCACGTCGAGAAGGACGCGGCGCTGGAGCGGCGCTTCCAGCCGGTCATGATCGACGAGCCGAGCGTCGAGGACACCATCGCGATCCTGCGCGGCCTCAAGGAGCGTTACGAAGTCCATCACGGCGTGCACATCACCGACGGCGCGCTCGTCTCGGCCGCCACCCTCTCACACCGCTACATCGCCGATCGCTTCCTGCCCGACAAGGCGATCGACCTGATCGACGAGGCGGCCAGCGGGCTGCGCATCGAGATCGACAGCCTGCCGAGCGAACTGGACAGCCTCAACCGCCGCGTCATGCAGCTCGAGATTGAGCAGACGGCGCTGAAAAAGGAGAAGGACGACGCGAGCCGCGAGCGGCTCAGGAAGGCGCAGAAGGAGCTGGCCGACCTGCAGGAGAAGCGCGCCGCCCTGGAGGCGCGCTGGCGCCAGGAGAAGGAGGTCATCGCCCGGTTGCGCGAGGCCAAGGAGAAGCTGGAGCAGCTCGGCACCGAGGAGGAGCAGGCCACGCGTCGCGGGCAGCTCGAAAAGGCCGCCGAGATCAGGTACGGCCGGCGCCCGGAGCTGGAGAAACGGATCGCCGCCACCCAGGAGGAACTGCGCAAACTCCAGAAACACGGCGCGCTCCTGAACGAGGAGGTCAACGACGAGCACATTGCCAAGGTGATCTCGCGCTGGACCGGCATCCCGGTCAGCAAGTTGTTGGAGAGCGAGAAGCAGAAGCTGCTCCACATGGAAACCAACATCCGCCACCGGATGGTCGGGCAGGACGAGGCTGTCGCGGCGGTGGCCAACGCGGTGCGCCGCGCACGGGCGGGGCTATCCGATCCCAACCGCCCGCTGGGCAGCTTCCTCTTCCTCGGCCCCACCGGCGTCGGCAAGACGGAACTGGCGAAGGCGCTGGCGGAGTTCCTCTTCGACACCGAGCAGGCGCTCGTGCGCATCGATCTGAGCGAGTACATGGAAAAGCACAGTGTCAGCCGCCTGATCGGCGCACCGCCCGGTTATGTCGGCTACGACGAGGGCGGTCAGCTTACCGAGGCCGTCCGGCGCCGGCCGTACAGCGTGGTGCTCTGTGACGAGGTCGAGAAGGCCGCACCGGAGGTGCTGAACGTCTTCCTGCAACTGCTCGACGACGGCCGCCTCACCGACGGGCACGGCCGGACGGTGGACTTCCGTAACACGATCGTGATCTTCACCAGCAACCTCGGCAGCCACCTGCTGGCCGAGAACGGCGGGGATACCAAGAAGAACGAGGCGACGATTCGCGAGGCGGCCCGTTCGCATTTCCGTCCCGAATTCCTCAACCGGTTGACGGCGCAGGTGGTCTTCCACCGGCTGGAGCGGAACGAGATGCTGCGGATCGTCGAGATCCAGCTTGCGCGCATGGCCGAACTGTTCTCGTCGCGCAAGCTCACGCTGGAACTGACGAAGGCGGCCAAGCAGTACCTGGTGGACCAAGGCTGGGATCCGGTGTACGGCGCGCGACCGCTCAAGCGCGCGCTGGAAAAGCACCTGGCCGACCCGCTGGCCCGCGAGCTGTTGGCCGGCGCTTACGGCGAGGGGTCGACGATCAAGGTCGACTGCGCGCCGAACGGCGAAGGATTGATGTTCGCGGAGAAGAAGTAGGGCGGTTCCGAGTCGCCCGGTTCAGGGTGCCGGCGGCGGGTTCACCAGCAACTCGGCGATCCGCTGGAACATGGTCCGCAAGGCCACCTGCTTCTCCCGCAGGCCGGGATCGGCCTGCACGGCGCCGTTCAGTTCGCCTTCGGCGTCGCTCTTCAGTCCCGCCGCCGTTCGTCGGTACTCGCTGGCCTTGTCCGTTTCCTTCGCCGCCTCGCCGGCCAGTGCCTCCGCGCGCAGGCTCTGATGGAAGGCCAGCACCGCCAGCGACAGGCGTTCCGCGGGCGAGGCCTTGTCGGCCAGTATCTGCAGCATGACGAAGGGCTGCTTGGGATTCCAGTCTTTCCAGGCCCGCACCATCTCGCCGCCGACGTTTCCGCGCACCGCGGCAATCTTGATGCCCTGCCGGTCGAAGTCGACGATGTCGTAGAGCGGTTTGCGCTCGGCGCTGCTCAGGACCTGCAATGGCGAGACTTTGTCGCGCCGGATCTTCTCGCCCAGCCGCTGCCGGCAGAGGTCGAAGAACCCGCTCTCGTCGCGGATGGCCTGCGCGTAGGCCTGGGCCAGGCCGCGCATCTCGGGATCCTGCGCCGTCCGCACGAACTTGTCCAGCGCCTCCCCCGCCTCCGTATAGCGGAATTCGAACGCCTCTCCGACCGCCGAGCGCAACAGCGTCGCCAGTTCCCGCTGCTCCTGGACCCGCACCTTCTGCGCGCGCAATGCGGCCTGCGCCTGGAAGGCCTTCTCCTCGGCCCGCACGATCTCCTTGACCCGTTCCTCGGCCTCCAACGCCATCTGCGGCAGGCCCCAGCGGACCTGCACGGCCTGGTAGAGCCCGCGCGCCTTGGGATAATCCCCGGCCGCCATGGCCCGTTCGGCTTCCGTCCCGATCTTCGCGAACTCCACCTTCGCCAGACGCTCGATCTGCGCCAACTCCTGCATGGCGCGTTCCGGATAGGGCGCCAGCCGCAGCGGCGCGGGCAGTTCCCTCAACAACGCCAGCGCATCTCCGTAACGCTGCTGTCCGGCCAGCGCACGAGCCCGCTCCAGCAGCTCCGCGAAGACCCGCTCTTCCGCCTCGGTCGTCGGCTTGGGTTCCGGGACCGCCGTGCCGGCCCGGGCCAGATGCTCCTTCACCTCGGCCATCAGCAACTGCGCCTGGATGGCCGTCTTGCTGCCTTCGCCGGCCTTGTCGGCGATCTCCTGCAACGCTCGCAGCAGCGGCCGGTCGTATTTAACGGCGCCTTCCGCGAGCAGTTCTTTCAGCAGTTTCAGCTCGTGTGCGGCGAGTTGCTGCTGGGGCGTCGGTTCGGGCGGTTTGAGGGGCGCCGCCTCCGGCTTGGCCTCCCGTTTGACCTCCGGTTCCGGTTCGGGTTCCGCCAGGGCGCCTGGTGGCTGGGCGTCCCGCGTATCCGAGACTTCCAGATGGGTGAAGAGGAACGTCTTGGTCGCCAGACCCAGGGCGTAGGCCAGCACCACGGCCACCGCGAGGATCAGGAGCAGCGGGCTGCGCTCC
>Ga0101944_10002559_pt1 | contig 28842 bp, 22 predicted proteins | sample DewCreD2012metaG_FD_75245 | JGI IMG/M metagenome (GOLD analysis project Ga0101944, IMG submission 75245) | Hot spring sediment bacterial and archeal communities from British Columbia, Canada, to study Microbial Dark Matter (Phase II) - Dewar... ... | reverse complement strand
GGTCCGCACGAACGCTGCGGTAGGCATACGCGATGCGGAGACCGGCCCCCGTTTCGCGTATGCCTACCGCAGCGTTCGTGCGGACCGGCAGCGCAGGGCCGTGGTCTTCTTCGGCGCCGAGGAAGTCGTTTCCATCTGGCTCAACGGCAAGCCGGTCGTCAGCAGAGTCCGGCCCGGACCGGAAAAGGATGCGCAGACCGCCGACGTCACCTTGAAGGAAGGCGAGAACGAAATCCTGCTGAAAGTCGGTGCGGACGGAGGGCGCTTCGGTTTCTTCTTCCGCATCGCCGATCCCAACGGCTGCCCGTTCCCGGACCTTCCGACCCAATGAAAAACGGCCGGCACGAACGGTCTTGCAGCTCCTCGGAACAGGAGGTCCCGGATACGCGCCATGCCCTTCGCATCCGGGGCGAAGGGTGAGTGCGCGAACCCGTGGCGCGCCGGTTCCCCGTTCCTTCCCCCGTCACTCCCTGCCGCGCGGGTCCGTCAGCGAATAGTCCGAGCCCTCGCCCCGCCGCGCCGCGGCTTCCATCAGACCGCCCATCGAAGTGGCCTCCGGGGCGGCCGGCGCCACGTCCGGCCCATGCTTGATCTTGCGGTCCAGGACATAGACCCACACGGCGAAGAGCAGCCCGTAGATCAACAGGAAAAGCAGCAGCGAGATCAGCATCTGCGAGGCGGGCACCGAGGGCGAAACGGCGTTGACCGTGCGCAACCCCTCGGTGGCCGACCACACCCCATGTCCGTCCGCCGGCGGCAAGAACTTCGGATAGACCACCCACGGCTGCCGCCCCACCTCGGCCGATATCCAGCCCGTCTCGTTGGCGACGAACGCCCCCGCGACGGCGAAGACGAAGACCCACAGCAGCCAGCGCGTCCGGTAGAGCCGGCCCTTCCAGTGCATCCACGAACCGAAGAGTGTCAGGGCGATGAAGAAGAAGCCCAGGCCCACCATCAGGTGGTACGTCTGGAACGAGACGGCCACCAGGTGGCCCGAGGGGCGGTCTTCGGGCTTGAACCGGTCCAGACCCGGGACCGGTTTGTCGAAGTCCTCGTGCACCAGGAAGCTCAACGCGCCGGGGATCGCCAGGCCGAACTTCACGCGCTGTTCCTCCTCGCTGGGGAAGCCGAAGAGATACAACGGCGCGCCGCCGTCCCCTGTCCGGTAGTGTCCTTCGAAGGCCGCCAGCTTGGCCGGCTGGTGCTTCGCCACGTTCTGGGCCTGCAGGTGCCCGGAAAACAGCATCGCCACCGACGAGAAGGTGCCCACGACCAGCGCCAGCGAAAACGTCTTCTTCGCGAACTCGACCTGCCGGTTCTTCAGCAGATAGTAGGCCCCGATGCTCATCACGAAGAACGCGCCGAGGATGAACGCTCCGATCCAGACGTGCACCAGCCGGTGCACCGTCGACGGGTTGAAGACCACGGCCCAGAAATCCACGATCTCGGCTCGACCGTTCACCAGGTGATGTCCCGCCGGCGTCTGCTGCCAACTGTTCGCCACCACGATCCAGATCGAGGAGAAGATCGAACCGAGGCTGACCATCACGGTCGCGAAGAAATGCATCGCCGGCGAGACGCGGTCCCAGCCGAAGACCAGCACGGCCAGAAAACCCGATTCCAGGAAGAAGGCGAAGATGCCCTCGGCCGCCAGGGCCGAACCGAAAACGTCGCCGACGTATCGCGAGTAGACCGACCAGTTCGTGCCGAACTGGAACTCCAGCACGATCCCGCTGGCCACGCCGACGGCAAAGTTCACCGCGAAGAGTTTCGTCCAGAACCGCGCGATCGACTTGTACTGCCGGTCCTTCGTCCTCAGGTACATCCCCTCGGCGAAGACCATCAGGATGCCCAGCCCGATCGTCAGCGGCGGGAAAAGGTAGTGAAACATCGCCGTAAAGGCGAACTGCAGGCGCGAAAGCGAGGCGGCGTCCAATTCCATCGGTGCGCGATCTCCCGGGTCGAAGGTGACAGCAGGTTACCAAAGCGGAGGAAGGCGGCAAGAACGGAGCGCTGCATTTCGGGTTCGTTCGCGATCGGCAGACGCTCGCACTCGTGGTCGTCGCCGGCCGCTCGCCTTTCAGCGGCGGACTGGCTCCCGCCCGTCGATGTCTTGACTTGCCTTGCACCTGCCGTTAAACCTGCCTCACTTGACGCAGGACTTGTGGTTCGACAGGGCCACGCCGCAAGGCGCCAAGGACAGGTCTGCGAACCGGCAACCCATCGCACGTGTCGGCGGTCGCGTGCGCGTTCGATTCACAGGCGGTGAAACCGCCTTGTGCCAGGCAGCGACGACAGGGGGCCGCAGCGAGCATGGCCGACAGCACCCAGAACACCAAACGGCGGGTCGAGGAAATTCTCTGGTCCGAAGGACTCCTGACCGAAGACCAGATCCGCGAAACGCTGGCCGAACAACGCCGCGCCAACCTTTTCATCAACGAAGCCCTGGTCCGACTGGGTTACGTGTCGGAGGAACAGATTGCCGGCGCGATTTCCAAGCGTTGCAGCCTGCCTTCGCTGCGCGCCGAGCAGTATGAAGTCTCCAAGGATGTCCTGGACGTCTTCCCCGAGACGATGCTTCGCGAGTACCAGTTCATCCCGCTCGACCGGATCGGCGATGTGCTGATCATCCTGGGCGCCACGCTGCTGGATCGCGACGTGCTGCGGGAGATCCAGCGTCTGAGCGGCTGCCAAATCTACCAGTACGTGGGCACGTGGACGGACATTCGCCAGGCCATCGACCGCCTCTACAGAAAGAAGGAGGGCGAGGGCGAAGACCTTACGTCGCTGGGCAAGCTTTTGCTGAGCGAGGGCGAGTCTGTCGAGACCCCTGCGACCGAACCGGCTCCGCCGACGGCGCCGCCCCGGATGCAGGAGCCGGCAGCGCCCGAAGCCGGAACGGCCGCGTCCGCCAAGCCGCGCAAGGGCCTTCTGAACCTCTTCCGCAAAAAATAGGGGCTGCCCATGTCACGCTTCGACCGCATGCTGGCCACCATCCTGACCAAGCGCAACCTGATTGCCGAGGACCAGCGCGAGACGCTGATCGCCGAGTGCGAGCAGACCAACCAGCCGTTGCCGGCGGTCCTGCTGCGCAAGCGCATCTGCCGCGAACCGGCGCTCATCGCCGCGGTCGCCGACGAGCTGAACTGCCACCCCATCCTGCTCGAACACGTCACGCCCAGCCCCGAAGCGCTGCAGTTGTTGACCGGCGAGCAGTGCCTGAAAAACGAAGTGCTGCCCATCTCGCGTCTCGGCAACACCCTGACCCTGGCCGTGGTCAATCCGTTCGATGAACCCCGCCTGGACCAGATCCGTTCCGCCACCGGCTGCGAAGTCATTCCGGTGCTGTCCACCGCACCGTCCCTGCGGCGCAAGCTGAAGGCCTGTTTCCCGGAATTGCCCATCGTTGTGGAGGAGATTCCCCAGGACCCGGTTCAGCCGGCCGCCACGGACCCGGAAAGCGCCCAGGCGTCCTGGCTCAACTTGGCCGAGGAGCTGGAGAAGGAAGCGGCCAAGCCCCCCGAGCCCCTGGCCCCCGTTGCGCAGGCTTCCGAGATGCCGCAAACACCCGCCTCGGAACCGGCACCCGCGCCGTCTGCGGTGCCGACGGAACAGGCGGCCGAATCGGCCCCGAGCGTCGAAGAGATCCAACTGGATCTGGACGCCGTTCGGCGGCCACCGGTTGACGAAGAGCCGCCGGCCCCACCGGCCGCTGCGGCGCTTTCCGCGCCCCCCGTGCCCGAAGCCGGCTCGCCGGCGCAGGAATCCCCGGCCGCTCAGCCGCCCGCGCAGGAGGATGCGCGCGTCGAAGTCGAAGAGGAGATCGTCATCCAGGAAGAGGCCGTGGAGCCGCCCGCCTCCGCGCCGTCCGTTCCAGCCGAAGAGATGCCGCAGAAGGCCGAGGTCGAGGTTCGAAGCGAAGAAGTGATCGTGACCGAGGAGTCCGTGCCGTTCACGCTGCCCGAGCAGCCGGGAGAGCCGCCTGCCGTGGCTTCGCCGACCGTTCCCGCGCAGGCCGGATCCGTTCGTCCCTGGTCAGACCTGCTGGCGGCAGCCGAGACGCATGCCGGGCGCGTCTCCTGGTCGCGCGTGGCCGAGGCGGATGTCCCTCCGTCGGACGAGGAATTGCAGGGCGTGGATGCCCAGGCGCTCAAGGTGGCGCGCGCGTTCCTGTTGGAGGCCTTCGAGCAGGGCTACGAAGAACTGGTCTTCGAATCGGAGGCCGATGGGCTGCACGTTCTCGAGCGCACCGCGCGCGTGCTCCGCCCGTTGACCGTGGCGCCGCGGGACCTGCAGGCTGCGCTCCTGGGACGATTGAAGTGGATGGCGGGACTGAAGGCCGGCGAACGGCACGCGCAGACCGGCAGTTTCCAGGCCGGCTCGCGAGGACGGGAGTTCGTCTGCCGCCTGCACGTGCTGCCCACGATCCTGGGCGAACGTTTGCAGATCGAGCTGGTTCCGCTGGAGGTCTTCACCGGCGGGATGGAGCGGCTGGGCATTACGGGCTCCGGCGCCGAGGATTACCGCTGGGCGGTTTCCAGCCCCGCGGGACTGGTGCTCCTGGCCGCGCCGCCCGGTCATGGGCGCGAACCGACGTTGCGCACGCTCCTGAGTCTGAGCCGCCCTCATGGCGAACAGGCGATCGCGCTGGAAAATCCGGTGCTCGTGCGGATGCCGGGCGTGACGCAGGTGGCGGTCGGGCGGTCGGCGGGTTTGGGCACGGCCGAGGCCTTGCGTACGGCGTTGCGTCGCGTTCCCGACCGGTTGATGGTTACGGACCTACGGGATGCCGAGACGGCGCGCTGGACGATCCAGGCCGCCGCCTCCGGCTGCCTGGTCTTGGCCGGCATGGACGCGCCGGATGTGTTCTGCGCCCTGGCGCGCCTGGCGGACTGCGGCCTCCCGCCGTTCACGTTGGCTTCGGCCCTGCGGCTGGCGGCTTCCCAGCGCAGCCTGCGCCGTTTGTGCGTGAACTGCCGCCAACCGGTAACGGACGGACGAGACCGGCTGCTGGCCGCCGGTTGTACCGAGAGCGAGCTGGCAGACGCCACGCTCTTCCGGGCTGTCGGCTGCTCCGAGTGTCGTCATGGCTACCGCGGGCGCCTGCATGTCTACGAGACGCTGCGGATATCCGGAGACCTGCGCCAGATGGTGCGCTCGGGCGTTCCCGTGGGAGAATGGCGCAACAAGACGCTGGCCTGGGGATTCCTGACCCTGCGTCGCACGGCCCTGCGCTTGGCGCTTCACGGCCAGACCTCGCTGGAAGAGGTGCTGGTGTCAACCCCCGAGGACGTTTAAGCCGCATGCGATTCGCCTGCTCACGTTCCCGCCGGTCCGGAGAATGGCGGGAGCCGTCACCGGTCGTTTCCCGCCGACGTTCGAGCCTTCCTCGCCGCCTGCTCGCGTCGTTGGCGCTCCTGGGCGCATGCGCGCTGGCCCGGGCAGTCGAACCGCAGATGCCGGTTTACCGCTGGGAAGCGCAGAAATTCTATCGTTTTCAGATCAACCGTCGGAGCGAGATTGCCCCGGTCGAGGCCTCGCAGCCCGGCGACGGTCGCGTCACCGACTGCCGGTTCATCCTGCTGATCGAAGTGGAGTCGGTCGATGCCGCGGGCAGGGCGATGGCCGATCTCCGCTTCATGACGCCGCAGGTCTCCCTGCCTGCCTATTCCCGGTTGAGCGATGACGAACGGGGCGACGTTCAGGAGGCCACGCCAAGCCGGCGCAACGCGCGGGCCATGGAAGCCATCCTGTCCGCCTCGAAGTGGCGTGTCACCCTCGCGCCCGACGGGACGATTCGCATGCCGGAGCGGCAGCCGGAGAATTGGCGGACCTGGATGGAGCGCTTGGAGCAGTCCGGGATGTGGCCCAAGCGGCTGTACACCCGGCTGAACGATCTGCTGGATACGCATTTCCGGGTCGGGCAGGCGGATGCCGACGACGAGTGGCTGCCGGTTCTGGCGGCGGACACCGCGGCCGGCCCCGGCGGCGGTCTGCGCGCTTTCCGCCCGAGACGGCGGGTCCGGGTGGACCGCGTCGCCGATGACGAACGCCTCCTGCTGCGGCTGGAGCGCGAGGTCTCGCCGGCCCCCGCGCCCGTCGCGGTGCCGTTGCTCGAATCCCAGCTTCCCGAGGTGACCGTCAGGCGAGGCGAGGTCAAGTCGCTTCGCGGCGAAGCGGTCTTCGACCGGCGGTTGGGCCTGCTGGATTCGGCGACCGAACAATACCGCGCCACGGTGACCTCGCAGTGCGGGCATCTGACGCAACAGGCCACGGTCTGGGTTTCCTACGAGGTGCGGCGGTTGGCTCCGCCCCTGCGAACCGCGGACGATGAAGGCATCGAGCAGACGCCGTAGCGGCGCGCGGGAAAAGGTACATCCGGCGTTCCCGGTCCGCCGAGCGTGGGGCCGGGCAAAACGGCGTGGCGAATCGACGGTCCGGGCGCGGATAGCGAGGCATGGCATGACCAAGGCGTTGAACAACGACCTGATGATTTCCGTTTCGGGCGTTCGCGGCATCGTGGGGCGCAGCCTGACGCCCGAGTTGATCGTGCGGCTGGGGCAGGCCTATGCGACCTACATCCGTTCGGGTCGTGTGGTGGTGGGACGCGACACGCGGGTTTCGGGCGAGATGGTGAAGCATGCCCTGTTCAGCGGGCTCCTCTCGGCGGGTTGCGCCATCCAGGACGTCGGCATCGTCTCGACGCCCACGGCCACGCTGATGATCGAACACCTGAAGGCCGACGGCGGCGTGGTCATCTCGGCCAGCCACAACCCGGTGGAATGGAATGCGCTGAAGTTTTTCCGCGCGGACGGCCTTTATCTGAACGCCGACGAAGGGCGCGACCTGTTGAACATCTACTATGGCGGCGATTTCATCCGCGTGAAATGGGACGGCCTGTTGCCGGTGGAAAACGTTCCCGATGCGGAATCGCACCATGTCGAGCGGGTCCTGAAGATCATCGACGCCGACCGCATCCGCGCCCGGAAGTTCCGCGTCGCGCTGGATTGCTGCAACGGCGCGGGCGTGGGCGTCTCGCTCCGTTTTCTCCGCGCGCTGGGTTGCCAGGTGGAGCCCATCCACTGCACGCCGGATGGGCGTTTCCCGCACACGCCGGAACCCAACTTCGTCAACCTGCAGGACCTCTGCCGGTTCACGAAGGAGTGCGGCGCGCACATCGGCTTCGCCACCGATCCCGACGGCGACCGCGTTGCGGCGGTTTCGGAACATGGCGATTTCCTGGGCGAGGAACTCAGTCTGGCCTTGACCGCGCGCCACATGCTTCCGCGTTCGAAGTCCGCGACGAAGCGGATCGTGATCAACATGTCCACCAGCCGGGTGATCGAGGATATCGCGGCCGAGGCGGGTGCCGAGGTCATCCGCACGGCGGTGGGCGAAATCAACGTCGCCGAGCGCATGAAGGAAACGAAAGCGGTCTTCGGCGGCGAAGGCAACGGCGGCGTCATGGACCCGCGCGTCCACTGCGGCCGCGATGCCATCGTCGGCATGGGCCTGTTGCTGGAATACCTGGCCTGTTCCGAAAAGCCGGTCAGCCAACTCGCGGCCGAACTGCCCGCATGGCACATGCTGAAGACGAAACTCGAGATCCCCACCGCGCAGAGCCGCGAAATCATCCGCCGGCTGAAGGCCGAAGCGCCGACGGCTCGCGCCAATACGGAGGACGGTTTGCGGTTGGATTGGGACGACGGCTGGGTACACTTGCGGGCGTCCAACACCGAACCTGTCCTGCGCATCATCGCCGAGGGCCGCACGCCGGAAAGGGCGCAGCAACTGGTCCAGGAGTACACGGAACTGATCCAGACGTTGAAACGTTGAGACGACCGATCTTGCCAAGGAGGGAATGACCATGCCCGACGCCAACACGCCCCCTGCACCCGGCAGTATCCCCCCGCCGCCGCCCCCGCCGATGCCTCCGGCAGCTCCGGAGACCGCCGTACCCGCGAACCAGCCGGCTTCGCCGCCGCCACCACCGGCACCCCAGCCGGCTTCACCGGCTGCTCCGAATGCCGCAGCGCCCATCAACGTCCCCAAAGTCGGGTTTATCAAAGAGGAACCCCCGCCTTTCGAGGCAAGCCAGGACGAGAAACTATGGGGTCTCCTCTCCGTCCTGTTGGGCCTGGTGGGTGCGGTGCTCGGGCTGATTATCCAGGGCCAGTCCCGGTTCGTGAAGTTTTATGCGTTGCAGACGCTGTTCGTCTGCGTGGCCATGATCCCGGTCTCGATGGTCTTTGTCGGTGCCTGCTTCTTGCTGGTCTTCATTCCGTTCCTGGGGGGCATCTTTGCCGGCTTGCTCTCGATGACCTTCTCGGTCGCCTTGTTCGCCATCATGATCCTGGTGGCCATCAAGGCGTTCAATGGCATGATTGCCAAACTGCCCTTGGTAGGAGACATGGCCTTCCGCCACGCGTATGGCGACGGAGCAGCCGGAACGCCCAAGACCTGATCTCCACGGGACATCCGCTGGGTCAGAGGGCGGATTGCAAAGCGTTTCGGGCACGATCGCAACACCCACGCTCGAAACCTTCGATGCGCGTTCGGAACCGAAGGCCGCAGGATCGTGAAGTGTCCCATGTTCAATGCTTCTTCGACACCCCGGCCGACAGCAACCGAGCCGGTTTGATCGCCAACGCAAGGACGCTCTTCCTCCATGTGCGGAATCGTCGGATACACCGGCTCGACCAAGGCCATCGATGCCGTGCTGAAAGGCCTGAGCCTTCTCGAATACCGCGGCTACGATTCCGCCGGCCTGGCCGCGCTGGACGGCGGCACGCTGCACACCGTCCGTGCCGTCGGCCGCGTGGCCGACCTGCAGGCCAAGGTCGCCCAACGCGCCTGGAACGCCACCACCGCGATCGGGCACACCCGCTGGGCCACGCATGGCCGCGTCACCGAGGCCAACGCGCATCCGCACAGCGATTCCACCGGCCTGCTGGCCGTTGTCCACAACGGCATCATCGAGAATCATGCGGTTCTGCGCGCGGAACTGCAGGCGCAGGGCCGCGCGTTCCGCTCGGAGACCGACACGGAGGTCGCCGCCAACCTGATTGCCTCCTGTTACCGGGGCGATCTGACCGCCGCGGTCGAAGAGGCCATCGCGCGCATCGAGGGCACTTTCGCCTTCGGTGTCATCTCTCCCAGGCATCCCGGGCTGATCGTCGGCGCGCGCCGCGGCTCGCCGCTTGCCGTCGGCCTGGCCGATGGCGTCTCGCTCCTCGGCTCGGATGCCATCCCGCTCGTCGAGCACACACGCCGCGTGATCTTCCTGGAAGACGACCAGGTCGTGGCGCTGGAACCGGCTCGCGTTGCCCTGCGCCAGGGCGGCAAGACCGTCCCGCCGCACGTCCAGGAGGTCCGCTGGTCCGCGGCCGAGATCGAGCGCGGCGGCTATCCGCATTTCATGCTCAAGGAGATCCACGAGCAGCCCGGCGCGCTGCGCAGGCTCGTCGGCCACCTCGTCGCCGATCCCGGCGAAGCCGGCGATCCCGGAACCTTCCCCCGCTTCCATCTCCAGAACCTGCCGATGACGGCCGAGGAGCTTCGGCGCGTCTCGCGCATCGTGATCGTCGCGCAAGGCACGGCGCTGCACGCCGGCATGATCGGCCGGAACATGATCGAACGCACGGCTCGGATCCCGGTCCAGGTGGAATACGGCAGCGATTTCCGCTACCGCGACCCGGTGATCGACCCGGGCGTCCTGGTCGTCGCTGTCTCGCAGTCCGGCGAGACGGCCGACACGCTCGGCGCTGTCCGGCTGGCGCGCGAACGCGGCTGCAAGACGCTCTGCATCGTCAACGTCGAAGGCAGCACGCTGGTCCGGGAAAGCGACGGCGCGATCTTCATGCATGTGGGCCCCGAGATCGGGGTGGCCTCGACCAAGGCGTTCACCGGCCAGATCGCGGCGCTCTACGTGCTGGCCATTCACCTCGGCATCCTGCGCGGCACGCTGGCGGCACCCGACGCGCGCCGCCGCGTCGAAGATCTCCTCCAGGTGCCCTTCCGCGTCGAGGAAGTGCTGGACCAGGCCGAGCGCATCAAGGCGGTCGCGCTGAAACTGAAGGACGCCGAACACGCCCTGTACCTCGGTCGCGGCACCGGCTTCCCGCTGGCCCTGGAAGGCGCGTTGAAGCTCAAGGAGGTCAGTTACATCCACGCCGAAGGCTACGACGCGGCCGAGATGAAGCACGGCCCGATCGCGCTGATCGACGAGAAGATGCCGGTGGTCTTCCTGGCGCTGCAGGGACGCCGCTACGACAAGATCCTCTCGAACGTGCAGGAAGTCCGCGCGCGCGGAGGGCGCGTGTTCATCGTCGCCAGTCACGATGACCGGGAGATCCAATCGCAGGCCGAAGACGTCATCCGGGTGCACGACGACCGCGGGATCATGAACAGCATCGTCTGCGCCGTGCCGCTGCAGTTGATCGCCTACTACATCGCGGTGGCGCGCCATTGCGACGTCGACAAGCCGCGCAACCTGGCCAAGAGCGTGACGGTGGAGTAAGGCGCAGCCGAAGCGCAGGATCGTTCAGGCTATACGACCTTCCGCGCCGCCTTCTGGCGTGCGGCGTGGCGCGCGGTCAGCCACGCCACCCCGGCCTCCACCGTCTCGACGGGAATGGCGTGCACTTCGCGCTTTCGGCCCAAGCCCTCCGGCAGCGTGACGGTCAAACGTCCGCCCAGGTGCTGGCGGAACTCCTCCAACCCCGCGACAACGGCCAGCGCCCCGCTGGCGGAGCTCCTGCGCACCAGCGACGGGTGCCAGAGCAGCAGGCCGCATCGTTCCATGGCCGCGCAGACCCGCTCGCAGTCCTCGAAGGCCAGCAGTCCCATCCTCGCCGCGATGAACAGGTCGAGCGCGATGCCGATCGCGACGGCCTCTCCGTGACGCAGTTCGTGGTTGGAAAGCGTCTCCAGCTTGTGCGCCGACCAGTGCCCGAAATCCAGCGGGCGGGCCGAACCGAACTCGAACGGATCCCCACCCTGCCGGATGTGTTCCAGGTGCAGGATCGCGCAACGTTCCACCACCCGCGCCATCGCGTCCAGGTCGCGTGCCGCCAACGCTTCGGCGGAGGACTCCAGCTCCCGGAAAAAATCCGCATCCTTCAGCACCGCCACCTTGAACGCCTCGGAAAGCCCGCCGATCCAGTCGCGCGGTTCCAGCGTCGTCAGGAAGAGCGCGTCGTTCAGGACCGCGTACGGGGGCGCGAACGTGCCGATCATGTTCTTCATGCCGTCGAAATTCACGCCGTTCTTCACGCCCACGCCGGAATCGTCCTGCGAAAGCACCGTCGTCGGCACGCGGATCAGGCGCAGACCGCGATGAAAAACAGCCGCCGCCAGACCGATGGCGTCCAGCGCCGCGCCGCCGCCGACCGCCATCACGAACGCGTGACGGTCCATCTCGCAGCGCTGAAACTGGTGCGTCAGGCGCTGCACGAAGGTCAGATCGTTCTTGACCGCCTCCCCGCCCGGCACCGTCATGGGCGCGCCGACCAGACGCACGACCGCCGGACGAGCATCGCACCACTGCGAGATCCGACTTGACAGGTCGGGCCACCGCGTCAGTACGCCCTGATCGATGAAGACCAGCATCCGCACCGGGCCGCTTTCGCGGCGAAGCGTCTCGGCCAGCGTTTCGTTATGAGGGCCGAAGAGATCGCGCGTGAAGACCACCTCGTACGAAAACGGGACGTCGATCTGCTGGCGGTATCTCACGATGCGAGGCTCCTACGGAAGATCCATCGGACCGCCCGGAACGGGCGGTCCGGTCTCGACGGTCTGCTTCCTGGGGGCGGGCTGCGCCACCGGTTGAGGCGCCTGCGCCGCCGGTGCGGGCGGCTGGGCCTCCGCTGCGGATGCCTGGGGGCCGGCAGTCCCCTGCGCCACGCCTGGCGTGGCACCGCCGTTCTTGCCATGGACGAACGCAACCTGGCTGTCGTAGCCGGCGAACCCCCTCCCGTCCGATATCCGCACGACAAAGCTGGCCTCTTCGCCCGGCAGCAGCGGATCCTCCAGTTTCTTCTCCGCTTGTTTGAGGACGCTTCCGTCCTGCTTCAACAGGCGGAAGGTCACCACCATGTCCCTGACCTGGTGACTCAACCCGTTGCGTGCCGAACAGACGGCCAGGACGGTCCCGTCGGCGGCCGTCGTAACCTCCTTGATCAGCACCTCGACGGCCGCCTGGTTCCGGAACTGCGGCGCCGCGGGCTTTTTCTCGATCGCCTGGGCCTCGCCGGTCCCGAAGTCGAACGAGCACTCGTAGCCGTCGTACTTGGGCAAGCCCTGGACCGTGAAGGTTGCCGGAACCACCTCGCCGCTCTTCAGTGGCGCGCTCAAAACGTGCGCATGGCTCTTGACCTTCGTCCGCTTGCCGTTCTCGTTGGAAATGAAATCGATGTTCAGGCGGACATCGCGCACTTCGACGTTCAGCCCGTTGCGCACCTCGCAGGAAACCTCCAAATCCTGCTGCTTGTCGCCGACACGTTTGAACTTCCAGTGGGCCGCCTCCAGATCCTTGATGTTGGCGAACTCGCCACCCGACATCTGCGTTTCCAGCGCCGCTTCCGGGCAGAGCGCCCGGATCTCGAACGTTTTCATGGCGACCGGCACGCGGCCAGGGACTTTCACGGGAAAGGTCTGTTCTTTTCCGGGCGGAATCCTGCCGTTACCCAAAGGCCCGGTCCACTCGCCGATCTTGACCTTCTTGCCGGCCTTGTCCTCCCCCCAGTAGATCACCTGCAGCTTGACGTCCTTGGCCTCCAGCGAGCCCTCGTTGCGAACCCGGACCTGACCGGCCAATTGGTTCGCCTTGTCCGGACCGACTTCCTGACCGACGACCACGACCCTGGCCGTGTTCTGCGCCAAACCTTTCGGCTTGGGCTGTGGGTTCGCCGTGTCGGAATTCGAGTACCAGGTTTCCGTGCCTCCCTGGTAGCTCACCACAATCTCGTACGCGCCGAAGGCGGGCACCAGATTCGCCGATACTTGCGCCGCCGCCGATGCCTGCGGTTTGATCGAACCCAGATCCTGCTTCAAAGGGCCAGCCACCTTCTCGCCCAGCCCCGAGATGAGCGTCACCTGAACGCTCACGCCTTCCAATACCTTGCCGCTCACATTCTTCACGTTGAAGTTGGCAATGACGCGATTCGAGGATGTGATCGTCTTGCGTTCGCGCGAATAGACCCATTTCTCGATGACCACGCGCGTTTCTTCGATGCCCTCCTCGCCGGAAAAAAGCGGCGCCGCCGCGATCCATGACGCGCACAGCGCCGCCAGTCCGACCGTCCAACGCCATTCCCGTTTGACGACCCGTTTGCCGTTCACTTCGGAAACCTTCCTCGTCCAAAGGATGGCGCAAGCCGGAGAGGACTGCGTTCCATCCGCGCTAACCCTTTTCACTCCAACGCTTTCACTGCAAGATTCAACGCAATGAGCGCATAGGAGGTTGACAAAATCGGGTCGCTTTCCATCCAGCGAGGTGTCTTGTTGGAAAATGAACCGTCGGCCGCTTGAAGCGTGCTCAAGTGTTCGGCCAAATCCTTTGCCCAATTGACCTTGCCGCCTTTGGTCTCGATCTCCTTCTGCCCGGCAGCCGTAAACGCCTTGGCCATCGCGACCACATAGTAGAAATACCCTTCCCCACCGCGCCCGGCCGGCACGCCCGCCTGTTCCTTGACGTTGTAGTTTTCGCTGATCCACTCCCACGCCTTTTTCAGCTCGGGCGTGTCCTTCGAAAGACCGCAATAAATGAGGCATTTGACACCCGCATAGGTCATGTTGCCGTACGGCCTGGGCAACTCCTTGCCGGAACGCGTCTTCACCATGCCGAACTCGCTGCACGCGTCCGTGTCGCCGGGCAAATAGATGAAGGCACCCGTGCTGTCCCCATCCTTCATGAACGCGATGTCGTTGGTCTCCACGTTGTCCTGGCAGCGGCGCACGAAGATCAAGGCGTTCTGGAACTCAGGCGACTTCTCGTCCATGCCCAGATCCTTCAGCGCTTCCAGCGCGAACTGCGTGTTCGACAGGTCGGGGCGCCGGGAGTTGCCATAACCGAAACCGCCGTAGGTGTAGTGCTCGTCCTTTTTGTACCCAAGGTCCTCGTCCATTTGGCAGGAGAGGATGAACTTCCTGGCCTTTTCCAGCGCCTCGGCATACCGGGGGTCGTTCGTCGCCTTGAGCGCCATCGCCGAGACGCTGGTGTTGTAATTTTCCAGCACGCCGGGGATCGTAATCGCGCCGTTGGGTTGCTGGTTTTTCAGCAGGAAGGCCGCCGTCCGTTCCATCACCTTCTTCTCGTCCGCCGTCCGCTCTCCCGGTGCGAGCGCCAGCGCATAAAGCGCCAGGGCCGGAATGCCGGGCATGAAACGCTCCTTGGACTTGCCGAACGTCCCATCGTCGTTGGACTGCTGCACCAGAAAAGCCCTCGCCTTCCCGATGCTCTCCAGCGCCTCCAGCCTGGCATCCGCCGCTGCCGCCGCCCCGGCCAGCAGCAACACACTCACCACGCTCGTCGTCATGCGCATTTTCGTAGCTCCTGAATCGCTCCCCGATTCTTCACTCCTCGACCCCTGTCCTCTTCACTTCATCGCCTGGTAGCACAGCGTCAACGCCTTCAGTGCGTAAGCGGTGCAGAGCACCGGGTCGTCCTCCATCCACTGCGGTTCGGTGTTGACGAACGACCCGTCCTTCGCCTGGATAGACAACAGGTGTTCGGCCAGATCGACAGCCCAGTTGACCTTCCTGCCATCCGACAGTTCGAACTCCCTGGCGCCCACGGCCGTCATCGCCTTGGCGAAGGCCAGGACGTAGTAGAAGTACCCCTTCGCTCCGGCGCCGGGATTCTCCTTCACGCTGTAGTTTTCCCTGAACCAGCGGAGCGCGGCCTGGATCTCCGGCGCATCGACCTTCATCTCGCAAATCAGCAGCGATTCGATCATCGCGGCCGTCATCGTGCCATAGGGCTTGGGAGACGTGCGCCCGTCGCGACCCGTCGTGTTGCCCGCCGCGCTGCTGCCGGGCTTGTAAAAAGCCCCGCCCGAACCCGGCCCGCCGGCCCCCTCCAGATCCGGATTCGTCTCCGGATGGTCCTGGCAACGGCGGATGAATTTGACCGCGTTCTTGTATTCGTCCGAGTCCTTCTTGATGCCCGCAGCCTCCAGCGCCTCCAGGCTCAACCACGTCTGGCTCAGATCGCCGCCCTGCTTGGCGTTGTGGTCGTAGGAGTAGCCGCCGTCCTTGCCTTGACACTTCTTCAGGTACTTCGCCGCCTTCTCCATCGCCTTCCCGTAAGCCGGGTTTTCGACCGATTTCAGCGCCAGGATGCAGAGCGCCGTGTTGTAAGCGTCCAGACCGGTGCCTTCCAGCGCGATCGCCCCGTCCTCGCGCTGGTGCCTGAGGATCTGTTTTACCGGTTCGCTGATGAAGGGACCGATCCCCTCCCGATATTTGCGCGGGCTTTCGCATAGCGCGCTTACGACCAGCGCCGTGAAGCCCGGCATCTTGCTGTGCTTGGCCTTGCCGAAGGTGCCAGTCCCCGCGTTATACTGGTCCACCAGCCAGTTCCCCGCCTTGTCGGTGGCCGTCTTTACCGCACGACTCTCCAAGGCACTCACGTTCGCGCCCAGCGCCAACACGCACACCGTCGCCAGCCATCGGGACAATCTCATCGCGCCTCCTCCTTCATTCTTCTTCCTGCTCTGCTCGCCTCGCCTGGCCCCTGCCCAAACTCGATCACTTTGCCAGATAGTACCGCTGCAACGCATCCGCCACATCGGGAAAACGCTCGCGCACCAGCGCCACCGTTTCCTGCCGCGCCAACACGTTGATCCCCACTTCTGCCGGATTCGAACTCGGGTCGTCGTCAATCCCCGGCGCGGTCACCGTCGCCGAACCCGTGTTCGGTACCGCAGCTTCAGGCCCCCGAACCTGACGCCTCAGTTCGGCCAGCCATTCGCGCACGTCCGCACCCAGTTCCCGCTCCGAAAGGCCGCCCAGTTTCGCCTCGATCTCGCTCAGCACCTCGCCCTTCAACACCTCCGGCACGTCTTTCCCGCAGACGATCGCCAGTTTCTCCTTCTCCGACTGCGTCAGCACCTCGATCCGGTCGAACGCCTCGCCAAGCGAGCGTGACGTCAACGGCTTGATCGAGGCGACGCCGCCCGCGAGATCGTCCTCGCCCTCACCCGACACCATCCGGCGCTCTGCCACTGCACGCTGTTCGGGCATCAGGACCGCACAGCCCAGCAAAGGAAACGCCAGCCACAACGCCCGACGCCACACGGGCAACGCCAGCGGGATCAACCGCGCGGGACGAAGCCCTTCCGCAAGACGCCGCGTCGCAGCATCCTGCAGCAACGCCAAACCTCGCGCCACCGCATCCTCCGGCAACCCGCGACGCCGGATCTCTTCCCAAGTGCTCAGGTGCTCCTGAAGCGACCCACGGCGGTCAAGGTGCAAAGCCACCTCGCACTGCGCCGGCCGACAGCCCCAAAATCCTGCCCATCCCGCCAACGGCACCAAGACCCCAAGCAGCCAAGAACCACCCAACAACTCAGGGGCCCATTCCGGTTTCAACCTGGCCAACAAAACAAGAAACGCTGCACCGATCACAGCCAGCAAAGCAGCCCCGCAACCCCACCGAAGGCCCTCATTCAAGCGTAACTGCAACCCGCCTCGATCCAGCAGCCAAAGCAGACGCTTTTCATCCATACTTCACCACCGTGTTCCAAGGCAACTGATGGGCCACTGCACGAGCACTCGCAGCACCCGCAACGGCGGTTGCTAAGAGCAACCGAATAACATGTTATGACCGACGCCAGCAGCTTAACACCATCCAAACATTCGGCCAAGTGTACATGGCACGTACACCGAGGCGCTGTTACGCCAACACAGCAAGTCCGTCACTGGGACGGCTTGGATGGGGCCTGAAGGATCTTGGGCCATGATTGAAAACCGTTTCGTCGATCTTCCGATGACGCCTCGCCCTGCAGCTCGCGTGGAAGCTGCACGCGCCCCTCGCAGTAGCGCGTCCAGAGCTTTTCTTCTTTCTCGATTTCGACCACCTCGTTCTGATACTCCAGCGGCAACGCTTTGACCGTGACGGCCATTTCGACCGGTTCGTCCTTGTCCTCTTTCTTCAACACCAGTTTCATGCGGTCGCCGGCGATCATCTGTCGCCAGATACTCATGGCCTCTTCGTGGGTCATGCCCTTTTCGAAGCGGTGCCCGCTCGCGGATAGGACGATGTCGCCGCTCTGGATTCCGGACTCTTCCGCTGCCGTTCCCGGAATGACGTCCTGAACCAGCACCCCTGGGCGATCGGGAATAAGGGTCCAGCGGATGCCGAGGAAACCACGGCCCTTTTTCCACTCGGGAAGCGACGGGGCCACTCGTTTGCGGAAAATGGCTCGTGCCGCCGCAAGGAGTCGTTGACGGGCCTCCGGATCCTCGGCGTCCTGCGCAAGCCGTTCGACAATGGGCAAAACGCCTGCAGGGGCTTCGGCCAGTATTCTGCTGGCATCTTCGCGCCGAAGATAATCGTCGTCTTTCAATTGCGCAGCCAATTCCGCAATCCGACGCCCAGACCATACGTCTGCCGATGACGGATCACCCTCTGACCGCGCAGGCCCTGCGTACACAAAGGCCAACGCCAGAATCATCGCGGTTCGCAAAGCCATCGGACGCCAACACTCCCCTCGCCGTTAAACTCACTGGCGCACCCAAGTGTAACAGGCGCACGGTCAAAAGGCACCCGCTTTCGATCACCAATCGTCGAACGCGGTGCGCGACCGAAAAGACCGTCGATGCAGCCTGCCGTGCTTCGTCTGAAACTGCCTGCTGGCAAGGATTACGAGAGCGATCAGGGCGCGATTCGCAACTGGTGCTTTGCGCATCTGGAACAACGCCACCGGATGGGCGGCTGCACCAGGTGCAGCGCCGAAGGCGCTGGCGCCGCAAGAGATCATTTTCAGTCTTGAAGTCAGTTGTTCGACTGCTAAATTACCGCCTCATTTCCGAACACAGCATTGGGCGAGGGACCGCGAACCCACGGGCCTCTCAGGAGGCCTGTTGTCCAAGGTCAGCCGTTTCTTCTGTTGTCCCCTTATCGCGTTGGGTAGGATACCCTGCGTGAGCGAACCCAAACGCGTGCTCCAACTGATCACCGAACTCCGGCCGGGTGGAGCCGAGCGGATCGTCTACGAACTGGCGCGCGGTCTCTCCGGCGAGCGCTATGCGGTCGAAGTCTGCAGCCTGCGCCCCGCAACCGGCGCCGTGACCGGCTGGCTGAAGGAAGCCGGCATCGCCGTTCACAGCCTGGAGATGACCCGCAAGCTCGATCTGGGCGCCATCGGCCGGCTGCGAGCGCTGCTGCGACGCGAAGCATTCGACATCCTGCACACGCACCTCTTTCACGCCAACCTGATCGGACGTTTGGCGGCGCGTCACGGCATTCCGCCGATCGTCCTGGGGACGATCCACATCGCCGAGCGGCGCTTTCGTCCGTGGCACTTCTGGCTCGATCGGCTGACGCTGGGCCCGCGCGGCATCGAAGTCTGCGTCTCGGAAGCCGTGCGCGAGTTCACACGGGAACGTGCCCGCATCGCGCCGGAACGGCTGCGTGTGATTCCCAACGGTGTGGATTTGGGTCGCTTCGCGCCCTATGCCGATGACGCAGTCCGTCAAGCGGCCAGGCATGAATTGCGGGGCGAGTTTCGTCTGCCGCCGGAAACGCGCGTGGCGGTTGCCGTCGGGCGTCTGGAAGGGCAGAAGGGCTACGCTGACCTGCTGGAAGCTTGGGCGCGATTGCGCAACGACGCGCGGCCCGTGGTGGCCGGCGCGGCATTGATCGTCGCGGGCGAAGGCCGCGAACGTCCCGCTCTGGAAGCGCAGATTCGACGCCTGGGCCTGGGCGATCGTGTGCAGTTGCCGGGGCATCGCGAGGATATCCCGAAGTTGCTGGCCGGCGGAGACCTGCTTGCCTTCAGTTCGCACTACGAAGGTTTCGGGCTGGCGCTGGTGGAGGCGCTGGCCGCCGGCCTGCCCGTCGTCGCCACGGCGGTGGACAGCGTCCCGGAAGTCCTGGGCGATTCGCCCGCAGGTCGTCTGGTTCCGCCCCGCCGGCCGGATGCGCTGGCCCACGCGCTGGCCGAAACGCTGGCGACCGCACCGGACCGGCGCGAAGCGTTGGCCGCGTTCGCACGGGCCCGCGCGCAGGCTTTCTCGCTGCCCAAAATGCTGAATGCCTACGGCACGCTATACGACGAGTTGCTCGGAAAACGACGGGATAGCCGCGCGTAGCGAACGGATCGGTTGCGATGCTACTTCTTCGCCCAGTCGCGCGGCGCCTGGCGAGTCAACCAAGACGGATCGCCCGTGCCGCCCGCGAAGGCGAACTTGGCCGGGTCCCATTTGAAAGGTTTGTTGTTGTAGTAAAGCTGATTCAGGAGGTGGCAGCAGATGGCGGTCCGGCCGCCGATTTGTTCGCTGGTGACGGGCTTGGTGCGGGCGATGACGCACTTGACGAAGTCTTCCTGGTGGTTCCGGCTGTCGTAAAGCTTGATCTTGGCGTCCTTCAGCAACGCCTTCTCGGCCTTGATGGTTTCGGCCTCGCACGAGGTCTTGTCGTTGTCGACATTGGAGGCGATCGTCTGGCCTTTGACAATGACCTTGAACTTGCCGCGATTGACCATCACTTCGCCGTCGCTGCCGAAGAAGTGCACGCCGAATCCGCCTTTATGGAAGACCTTGATGCCGTTCGCATAGACCAGCGTGCCGTCTTTGCCCGTCATGCAGACCTCGACCGGACCGCTGTCGTCCATGCCCAGCCCCCACTGCGCGATGTCCAGATGGTGTGCGCCCCAGTCGCCCACGCCGCCGGTGCCGTATTCCCTGTAATTGCGCCAGGCCGGGAAGTGCCCGTGAATGCCGCGGGGACTCAAAACGGAACTGTACGGACGCATGGGCGCGGGCCCGAGCCACATGTTCCAATCCAACCCCTTCTCCATCTCTTCTTCCTTCAGGTCGCACGGCTTGGGCGGACTGCCGAAGCTGCATACCACGTGACTGATCTTGCCGATGCAGCCGTTCTGCACCAACTCGGCCGCCACGCGGAACTCGCGCATCGAACGCTGCATCGAGCCGGTCTGCAACACGCGTTTGTTTTCGTCGACGGCCTTGATGACATCAATGGCCTCCTGCAGGCACCACGTCAGCGGCTTTTCGCAGTAGACATCCTTGCCGCTCTTCAGCGCCGCCAGGGTAACGGCCGCGTGCCAGTGGTCCGGCGTGGCGATACAGACCGCGTTGACGTCTTTCATCGCCATCAGTTCGCGGTAATCCACATAGGCCTTGCAGTCCGAATTCTTGTAGTGCTTGTTGACCTTCTCCTGCGCGTCCGTGCGGCGAGTGGTATCCACATCGCAGACCGCGACCACCTTGCAGCGATGCAGGAAACCGCCGAGCAATCCGCGCGACTGCGTGCCCATCCCGACAAACCCCATCACGATATTGTTGCTGGGCGGCGCCGCCCAAACCTTGGAAGGCAGCACGAACGGTGCCGCCACCATCGGGATGGCCACCGTCTTGATAAAATCGCGGCGCGTCGTCTTCATGGTCTGGGGTCTCCTTGCTTGAGACATTTCGGCGGAACGATTCGGGGAACGGGCTGCAAAAGGCCCGTCTGCAATCCGCCACATGCACTAGGATACACCGGCAACACTTCGTTCCGCGCAGATGTCTTATTCCATTTGCGCAAACTCCGGATCGATCTTGCGCACGTCCATGGCCCATGGCCGGCAGTCCGAAGCCGGAAAGCTATGCCTCCTTCCACTGTTTCAGCGCCGCTTCGATCGCCTTGGGCGCCTCGGCCTTGCGGTCGCCCCAACCGCATTCGAGAGCCATGAGGCGGTCGTAGCCGGCTTTCTTGAGGGCGCGGAAATAGGGGCGGAAGTCGTCGCCCATCACGCCCGGCGCGGTGCGCTTTTCTTTTTCGGCCATGTGCGCGTGGCGCAGCAGCGGTCCGTACTTGACGATCTCCTCGGGCGGCTCGTTGTCGCGCAGCATGTGGAACAGGTCGGCCAGCAACCAGACGTTCGGGTGGTCGGCTCGGCGAACCATCTCGGCACCGTCCGCCAGCGACGTGATGAAGTTGCATTCTTTCCTGTGAAGCGGCTCGACGACGATCGTCAGGTCGTTCCGCTCGGCAATGGGTGCGAGTTTCTTCAGCAGCGAAGAGAACTGGTCCTTGGCGGCATCGAGCGACCATCCTTCGGGAATCTTGCGGGCACCCGCGCTGCCGAAGACGAAAATCTTCAGACCCACAGACTTGGCGCGCGCAAAGGCCACCTCGGCGTAACGCAACAACGCTTCGGTATCGACCTTCGGTCCCACGCAGGGAAGGGTCGCCGGAAGGAAGCAGTTGGCAGCGGGGCAGGGCAGCGGCGATTTCAGCACGCGTTCCCTGTTCTCGGCGAAGGACGTTTCGGCTTCGAGCGGCTTGAAAAGGTTCTGGATATGCTCCTCGACGAACTCCGCGCCGCTGCCGACGACCTCGTGCGCTTGCGCGACCGAAACGCAGATGCCGAATTTCATGCGCAGGTCTCCTCTCGTCAATCCTGCAATGCCCGGATGTCAGACGGTTACCTTCCACCGTGAGCGGACGGTCGTCAAGGTCCGGTCATGCGCACGCCGCGGGAAACGCGTTTCTTTTTCGGGCTCGCCGCGGTGGCATCGGGACCGCGTGGCCTGCGATCGCGCGCGTGACATCGCTGTTGCCCGCCCCATCAGGGACAGGCGGAATGCCGCGTCACCTTCGCCGCCAGATCCACATCGAGGCTGCGCACCAGCCTGGGCAGCGCGCCCACCATGCCGACCTTGTCGCCCTTGATCAGCAGCAGGCCGCGAATACCTTCCATCTTGCCGATCGCCTGGAGCGTCAGACCGAGGTCCTCCACGCGCTTTACGCGGTTGGCCGCCTCGGTCGCGGCAGCGTCGGCGAGGCTTGCGTCATTCGCGACGACCGTGGCCAGATCGCAAGCGCCCAAGCTGACGGAATGGCCCATGCGGCTGGAGGAGGAGCAGATCGCGATGGGCATTTCGCGCGGATCGACCGCCAGCGCGAGCCGGTCGGCGATCGGCGTCTCTCCGGCATACAGGCCGACCACGACCGTACGCGGCGAATAGAGGTAGAGGTCTCCCCCGTTTTCGACGATGGCTTCCTCCGCGCCGGCCGCGAGGCCCGCCTCCGCCGCGAGCTGGGCCATCGCACCGGCCACCGCGGCCATCGGTCCTACGCCGGCCACATGTGCTGCCGCCGCCATGCGCCTGGCTGCTTCGGGCGCATGCTCGCGGGGCGTCACCGGTCGAAAAGACGAGGCGAACTCGCGATGCCCGTCGATGTAGCGTTCCAGCAGTTCGCGCTGCCGCACGATCTCGCCCGTCACCGCATCGAAGGCGCTGCAGCAGATCCGAAAAGCGGCGTCTTTATGCGTGAAGTTTCGATACGCGCGCATGCAGGGTTCGCCCGTTCTCCGGTCGCCCGGTTTCCCGGTTGGCGGGACGGTCGATGCCCTGGCCAGCCCATCACCGTCCCGCCGACGAAACGGGAAACCGATCGACCGCCGTCAAAATGCCGAGGCGCAGACGCCGTAGGGACAGACGCGCACGCAGCCCAGACACTCGATGCATTCCTCCTCGTCGAAGACCACCTGCATCGTCTTCCGATCCGGGATGTGCAGCGCGTGCGTGGGGCAGTGCGCCACGCATTGCGTGCAGTGCGTGCAGCGATCCTTGTCCCACGTCACGCCTTTCCCGGTAAAGTTGACCGACACCCTGAAGGTCTTGACGTAGGCCAGCGCCCGTTCGATGTCCTCTTCGGTGCCGGTCACGTCCAGCACCAGGTAGCCTTCCTCCTCCGGCGTGACCTTGGCGCGAAAGACGTTGACCACCAGGTTGTAGTGTTTGACCAGCTCGTAGATGATCGGCTTCTCGCACTCGCACTTGGGGAAGAAGAGCATGAGCTTCCGGGTGACGATGGCGTTCATGGGGACTTCTCCCGGATCCGAAGGGGCTTCATGGCCGTGTTTCGCGGCAATGGGGCGTGGGGTTCCGAAAGGCGGAAGGTGCCATCGCGTATCTCGGCGGCCAGGATCTCCGCGATTTCGCGGGCTTTGCGGTAGGACGAAAGCGAAGCGACTTCGACGTTTCGGCCTTCGACTTCGATCCGACCGCTCTTCAACTCCTCGTAACTGACCATCCGCAGAACCCGGCCGGTGTTGTTGGCGTAATCGTGGCTGTAATCGACGACCGGCGCCTGGATATCGCGGTCGCGGACGCAGGCACGTTTCAGGACCGTCGGATTCAGGATCGGCAGCGGGACGCCTATGCCAAGGGCCAGCGAAACGCCGTAACCGATCAGGCTGACGCCGCGGACGAATTCGGGGCGCATCTGCTTCATGTCGCCGGTCAGGGCCAGCGTCCCCGCGCCGCCCAGGGGCACATCGTTGGCGCCGCGCGCGCAGAGGCCGGCGTGCTGCGTGCCTTCCGCGTAGACGTGCCCGTGCGCGCCGGCCAGCCACACGCTGCTGCCGATGCCGATGGTTTCGTACAGCGGATCGTTCAGCAGCGGCGAAAGCTGTCCCGCGGAACAGTAGGTCGCGTTCTTCAGGCGAGGCTCCAATTGCCCGAGATACGTGTAGATCTTCTTCTCGCCGCAGTTGATGGCGACGTTGTAGTTCTGATAGCAGTTGCGCGGGTTGACCATGATCGCCTGGTTGAGATCGTCGATCGTGAAGTAGGTGCGGATCTCCCGGCGCGGATATTCGTCCGTCCCGTAGCTCAACGCGAAGAGCTGGAGTTCCCTGCCCGCGACCAGGTCTTCCATGACGTGCCCGCCGCCGTAACGGAACTCGCCGGGGTGGTACATGTTGGCCGGATCGTTGTGGCGAAGCTGGGTGGCGCCGAGGAAGACGTCCACGGCGGCCAGCCCCCCGTAGACCGGCACGTCGTTGATCCAGGCTTCGGACATGCGGATGCGCGGCGTGGAGTGGCCGAAGTTGAGAACGCAGCCGGAAGAACACATCGGGCCGAAGGTGGCCGTGGTGACCACGTCGATCTCGGCGGCCGCGGGCTCCAGCCCCTTCCGGTCGACATAGTCGATCACCTCCTCGGCGGTCATCACGACCGCCTGGCCGGATTCGATCTTCGCGTTGATTTCCTGGTAGGTCTTCATGGGCCTGCCTGCGCCTCGAGGCGGAGAAAACGCCCTGGCCATCCTGCGTGGCCGGGTTCGCCCCGACCGTTTTAGTCGTCGCCGGCGGATCGTGCAAGCACGGGTGTTGAGGACCGTCCGAACATCCGCAGCGTGCCGTCCAGGGGAACACGCCCGCCTCGAGGGCACTCGACTGGGCATCTCAACGGGGACCATCCGCGCGGCCTTCAGTTCGACGTGCCACCGGGATGGATTCCTGCGGGGTTGCGTTTCCGTTCCGACGCCAGTCCCGGGCACCTTCAGCATCGAAGCCTTAAAGAATGCTCGGCACGGAGGCACAGGGGGGACGCCGCGCTTTGGCTTCCGCCGCGAATGCGGATACGCTGGATCGCAGGCGTCGCATTCCATGAATCGCGATGGGGACCTGGCCATGTTCCGGAACCGTGTCCTGTTGACGGGCGCAAGCGGTTACGTAGGCGGTCGTCTGCTGAAGCTGCTGGAGGCGGAGGGTTTTCCCGTGCGTTGTCTGGCCCGGCGCCCGGCGTACCTGCAATCGCGTGTCAGCCCCGGCACGGAAGTGGTGGAAGGCGATGTACTGGATCCACCGTCGTTGGCCACGGCGTTGCGCGGCACGGAGACGGCGTATTACCTGGTCCATGCACTGGGTTCGAAGGACACCTTTGTGGAACGCGAGTACGAAGGCGCGCGCAACTTCGGCATGGCCGCCAGGGATGTTGGCGCAAGCCGAATCGTTTACCTGGGAGGCCTGGCCGACGAGTCGGAACGGTTGTCCGATCACCTGCGCAGCCGCATTCAGGTCGGCCGCCTGCTGGCCGAAGGCGGCGTTCCCGTCATCGAATTCCGCGCCTCGATCGTTATCGGTTCGGGAAGTCTTTCTTTCGAGTTGATCCGCGCCCTCGTGGAACGGTTGCCGGTCATGGTCACGCCGCGCTGGGTCTCGGTCACCGCGCAACCGATCGCCATCGAAGACGTGTTGGCCTATCTGCGAGCGGCGCTGGAGATGCCTGCGGAAGGACACCGTGTCTTCGAGATCGGAGGCGCGGACCGGGTGTCGTACGGCGACATCATGCGCGAGTACAGTCGACAGCGCGGCCTGCGCCGTTGGATGATCCCGGTCCCTTTCCTGACCCCGCGTCTGTCCAGCCTGTGGCTGGGCCTGGTGACGCCGGTCTACGCCCGGATCGGGCGCAAGCTCATCGAGAGCATCCGGAACCCCAGCATCGTCCGAACCGGGACGGCAGCGGAGGCCTTTCCCATCCGGCCCATGGGCATCCGCGACGCGATCGCGCGGGCGTTGACCCACGAAGACCGCGAATTCGCCCAGACCTGCTGGCACGATGCGCTTTCGGCTTCCGGACCGATTCAATCCTGGGGCGGGGCGCAGTTCGGTTCGCGCCTGGTCGATTCGCGCGCCGTGCGCCTTTCGCTCGCTCCGGAAAAGGCCTTCCGACCGGTGGAGCGCATCGGCGGCAAGACAGGCTGGTATTACGCGAACGGATTGTGGCGGCTGCGCGGCTTTCTCGATTTGCTGGCGGGCGGCGTGGGATTGCGTCGAGGTCGGCGAGACCCCGCGCAACCGCATGTCGGCGAAGCCCTCGACTTCTGGCGTGTCGAATCCTACGAACCCGCGCGGCGCCTGCGCTTGCAGGCGGAAATGAAGGTGCCTGGACGTGCGTGGCTGGAATTCGAAGCGATCCCGGACGGAAACGAAACGGTCCTGCGGCAGACGGCCACTTTCGATCCGCACGGATTGGCTGGACGCCTGTATTGGTATGCCCTTTACCCGCTTCACCGACTGGTCTTCGCCGGCATGCTCCGAGGCATCGCCGCAGCCGCCCAAGCCGACGAGCGAAAAGACGATACAGAAACCCGCCTGTCCTGCCCTTCGGAGCAGGACAGGCGGGTGGGGGAGAGAGACATTCGATAGGCTAGTTGCGTTTGATAGTATAGATGGAAACCGTCCCACTGCTTTCGTTGGCCGCGACGAGCAGATCGACCTTCATCGGATTGTCCTTGGCGGGAATGACGATCAGGCCTTCGACACCCAGATCGCCGGCCGTTCCGGCTTTCGGGTCGCCTTTCGGATCGCGGGAGTTCACGTAACCGGCAAAGGCAGGCTTGGCCGGATCCGCAAGACTGAAGGCCGCGATTCCGCCGATACGCTCGAGACCCACGAACAGGTAGTCGGCTCCGCCCACCTGCGCAATGGTCACCACTTCCGGCTCAGGACCCTTGTCGTCGCTGCGGTCGTCGAACGTGTTGGAATCGTTGCTTGCGTTGAAGAAGTCCTTGCAGCGTTCGGCCGTCATCTGCTCCAGGAAGTCGCCGCTGTCCCACAGCGGTTTGCAGCTCGCATCCCAGACGGATATGGAGCGCGCACCGAAGGCATACAGCAGTTCGAACGACTTGTTGTTCGGATTGCCCATCGTGGTGGTGATCTTGAGCCGCCCCAGATTCTCGTCGGTCTGCAGCGACTTGGCGTTCGGGTAGCAGAACTGGTTCAGCTTCACCTTCCCGACGCGGGTTTCTTCGCTGAAGCCTTTGTAATCTCGCGAATCGCCTTCGTTGGCCGTGTAGACGTAGGTCGCGTCGCCCTTCGCGTAAACGGCGATTCCGTCGGGTAGATACAAACCCTGCACCGGCCACGATGCGATATTGATCTTGCCATCCTTGTCGCTGGCGTCGAAACCGTTCTTGGGCAGGGAGAAATCCTTCGTTCCCAAGCCCACGATCTTCGTGAACTGCTTGCTCTTCAGATCCAGAACGGCAACGGAGTTGTTCTCCTGCAAAGTGACCCAGGCCATATCGGAGGTCGGGTTGACCGCGATGTACTCGGGCTCGAGATCCTGCAGATACGTTGCATTGGGTCCAAAGATGCGCGTGGTCTCGTCCAACTTGACACCTTCGAAAATCTTGAAATTGACCGTCTTGACGGCCGCCTTGTCGAGCTTGGCGAATCCCTTGGCCATGTCGATGATGGAGATGCTGCCTTCGGGATCGACGGTATAGTCGTCGTTCGGCTCGCCTTCATTGGCTACCAAGAGCATCTTTCCGTCGGGCGTGAAGGTCAGCATGTCGGGCAACGCGCCGACAGGAACCTCGTTCGCCACGGCCATCGTCTTCACGTCGATGAAAACGACTTTGCCCGGATCGGTCTTCACCTTGTTGGCTACGGAAACGGCAACGCACTTGCCGGGCAGCGTGGCGCAGTGGGTCGGAGCGCCATGGGAAGAGAGGTCGATGCTCTTCTTCAGTACCGGCTTGGCCGGATCCGCAAGGTCCACCACATCGATGGCCTTCTTCGCGCCGTTCACTACGAAGAGACACTGGCTCTTCTTGTCGTAGGAGACGATCTCCGCTGCCCCTTGGCCCACGATGCCGGTCGAGTAACGACTCAGGAACTTCATTTCCAGGCTATCCGCTCCGGCATGAAGCGAAGAGCCCGCCAGACCGACGACCAACCCGCAGATGGACCACCACGCGAAGACCACTCTGGTAACAAGCATGCGAATCGCTCCTCCACAAAAAATGGTTCGGACTCGACCCCGATCGGGTAAAGAACCGTGCTCCCCCAGCAAGGCCCACGCATTCGTCTCCCTTCCGCCTCCGTTCAACCTCATCAGGCAGAGGGAAGAGTTCGGTCTTCGCCCCCAGCAGGCGATGGACCATCCCTCCTCGAACACGCGCAGGACCCATTGAATGCGAACTCTTATAGGCGCAGTATGTTAGGAAACAGATCGAGGCAGTGTCAGGAAATTGTAAATCGAGCAACTACTGGCGAGGCAACGCGTTACAGCGCTGGGATTATCGAGGCAGTCAGCCCTGCGCACTCCGCTCCATGCCCCTCATCGTGTCCAATACAGCCAGCATGGGGAGGACTATTCGACAGGCCGTCAGACCAATAGGCGCCGTAGCTGTGCGGAGACCGTGTCCACGATCGACACCATGACAATGATGATGATCAGCAGCGCGCAGGTTTCCTTGTAATTGAAGCCACGAACCAAGTCGATCAGCAGAGCCCCCACTCCTCCGGCCCCCACAATGCCCACCACCGTTGCGCCGCGAATGTTGGACTCGAAGCGATATAGCGCATACGAAAGCCAGAGCGGAAGAACCTGCGGGACAATACCGAAGGAGATCTCCTCCAAGGCATTGGCGCCGGTGGCGCGGATGCCTTCCACGGGACGCGGATCGATCGCTTCCACCGCTTCCGAAAAGAGCTTGGCCAGGATGCCGGTGGTGTGGATCCAAAGGGCCAAGACGCCGGCAAACGGCCCCAGACCCACCGCCGCCACAAAGAGGAGTGCCATGACCATCTCGTTGATGGCGCGGAAGCAGTCCATCAACCGACGCATGGGATGGTAGATGTACCAGGGAACGACATTCTTGGCGCTCAACAAACCGAAAGGCAGCGCGCAGACCACGGCAAGAAAGGTGCCCCAGATGGCCATCTGAAGGGTGACCAGACTCTCCTGTGGACTTTAGCACGCTAACCAGCCGTGGCCAAGAGGGCCTGTAGGGGGCGGAGGATTTTCTTGCGGTCAGCGGGACGAGGCAAGGCGGCGGAAATACGTTCCTGCCATTTGGCGAGACGT
>Ga0101944_10002558_pt1 | contig 28851 bp, 29 predicted proteins | sample DewCreD2012metaG_FD_75245 | JGI IMG/M metagenome (GOLD analysis project Ga0101944, IMG submission 75245) | Hot spring sediment bacterial and archeal communities from British Columbia, Canada, to study Microbial Dark Matter (Phase II) - Dewar... ... | reverse complement strand
GCGGCAGAGCCCTCTGCCGAAAGCGCGGCGCCGGCTCAAGAGCAAGGCGCGGATCAGCGCACGGAAAAGGCGCCCTGCGTGACGGAAGAAGACAAGCAGATCATCCGGGAGTTTGTCGATGAGTCCCTGGAGAGCCTTGAGTCCATTGAGGTGAGGCTTTTGGATCTGGATCAGGACCCCAAGGACGCGGAGGCGATCCATGCAATCTTTCGGCCCTTTCACACGATCAAAGGGGTCTCCGGCTTTCTGAACTTCACCCGGATCAATCAATTGGCCCACGGGGTGGAGAATCTTCTGGACAAGGCCCGGAACAAAGAGATCACCATGGACGGGGCGGTGATCGATCTCGTTCTGGGGAGCGTGGACACGCTCAAGAAAATGATTCGGAACGTGGAGGCTTCCCTGACCTCCGGAATGCCCTCCGAGGGGGAGGTGGACATCCGGTCGATCCTGGACAGCGTGGAGCGGTGGATCGCTCTTGCGGCAGGGCCCAAGAAGCCTCTGGGCGAGATCCTCGTGGAACGGGGGTCCGTTTCCCGGGAGGCTCTGGACCAGGCTCTGGTGAAACAAAAGGACAGCCGGGACAAGCTGGGGGAGATTCTCATCGAAGAAGACCGGGTCGAGACCCGGGAAGTGCTTTCGGCTCTTAGAGATCAAAAGAGGGTCTCCCCGGCTCCGGCCTATCAGGTGAAGGTGGACACCCTGAAACTCGACGCCATCGTGGACATGGTGGGAGAGTTGGCCATTGCCCAGACCATGCTCAGGCAGAACGACATCATCAAGTCGAGTTCGGACCGGAAGCTCTACCAGATTACCAATCAGTTGAGCCTCATCGTGTCGGGCCTGCAAAGCACGGCCATGTCCCTTCGGATGATTCCCATCGGCAGCACCTTCCAGAAAATGCACCGCATGGTGCGGGACCTGGGCAGGAAATCAGGCAAAGACGTGCGCCTGGTCCTGTCCGGAGAAGAGACGGAAATCGACCGCAGCATGGTGGATGAGATCTATGAACCCCTGGTCCACATGATCCGGAACGCGATCGATCACGGCCTGGAGACGCCTGAGGAAAGAGAAAGGGCGCAAAAGAGCCGGCAGGGAACCATCTTCCTCCGGGCCTACTACCGGGGAGGCGACATCGTCATCGAAATCGAGGATGACGGCAGGGGGCTCGACCGGGACAAGATCCTCAAAAAGGCTCTGGCCCTGGGGCTCATCCAGGACGGGGACAAGTTGAGCGACCGGGAGCTCAACCACCTGATTTTTCACCCCGGATTTTCCACGGCCGAGAAGGTGACCGACATTTCCGGCCGAGGCGTGGGCACCGACGTGGTCATGAGCAAAGTACAAAAGCTCCGGGGGAGGGTGGAGGTTCGTTCCCGGCCGGGCCAGGGGACGACCTTTGTCATCCATCTGCCCCTGACCCTGGCCATTATCGACGGGATCATCATCAAGGCAGGAGGGGAAAGATACATCATCCCGACGCTCAACGTCCAGGAATCCTTCCGCCTTCAGCAGAAGGATGTTTTCACCGTCACGGGAAAGGGAGAAGTGCTCAAGGTCAGGGACAGCCTCATTCCCCTGCTCCCTCTCAAGGACGTGTTCCAGGGGAACGGGCATCCGCTTTCCGAAAAGAACGGGTCTGGAGGAGAGGGGAAACTGGCGGTGGTGGTGGAAAGCCAGGACAAGAAGCGCTGCCTCCTGGTGGACGAACTCCTGGGCAAGGAGGAGATCGTGATCAAGAGCCTCGGGGGCTGGCTGAGGAATGTTCGCGGAATCGCGGGAGGGGCGATCCTGGGCGACGGCACCGTGGGACTCATTCTGGATGTGGCCGGACTCCTGGATATGGCGGTTCAGGAGTAGCCATGGACATGATTGTGGGCGTGGGAGACATGAAGGTCAGCGACAAGGCCGATACGGTCCTGGCCACCTACTCCCTGGGCTCCTGTCTCGGGGTGTGCCTCTATGATCCCTCGGTGAGGGTGGGAGGGCTTCTCCACTACATGCTGCCCGAGTCTTCCATTGACGAGGCCAAGGCGCGCCAGATGCCCTTCATGTTCGGGGATACGGGCATCCCCCTGCTCTTCAAGGAGACCTACCGCTTGGGAGCCGCGAAAAGCCGCCTCCGGGTCATTGTGGTGGGCGGAGCTGAAATCCTGGATCAGAAGGGCTTCTTCAACATCGGGAAGCGGAATTACATGGTGCTCAGAAAGCTGTTCTGGAAGAACAACGTGATGATCGACTTCGAGGATGTGGGCGGGAACGTGAATCGGACTCTGAAGTTGGAGGTCGCCACGGGTGCCGCGTGGCTCAAGACCTCGGGCGACGGCCTGCGGAGGATCGCATGACCCTGAAGCGCATCCTCGAGGACGTGGATCTGCTGGAGCCCATGGCGCCGTCGGCCCACCGGGTTTTGCAGATCGCCGGAGATCCGAAGAGCGCCGTCACCGACCTGGTGGAGGTGATCCAGTACGACCAGGCTATCACCGCCAATCTCCTCAGAATTTGCAATTCCGCGGGCGTGGGTCTGTGCCGCGAGATCCACTCGGTCAAGCAGGCCGCCGCCTACCTGGGGATGGAAAAAGTGGCCTGCCTGGTCATGCTCGGGCACAGTTCGGCCAACCTGAGAAAGGCCCAGGAGGGTTACGATCTCCTTGAGGGTGAGCTCTGGCGGCACTCGGTGGCTTCCGCTCTGATCTCCCAGGATCTCGCGGAGAAGAGGGTGCCCAAGATGGTTCCTCTTCTTTTCACCGCGGCGTTGCTCAAGGACATCGGAAAGGTGGTCTTGAGCCGTTACGTGAAAGATCTTTTCCAGGAGATCATCGCCGAAGTCCGGGAGGGACGGCTCAGCTTTGTGGAAGCTGAAAAAAAGATCCTCGGTATCGACCATGCGGAACTCGGCGGCAGGATTGTGGAGAGGTGGCGTTTCAATGAGACCCTGGCCGACCTTATCCGGAACCACCACACCCCGGACAAGGCCTCTCCGCAGGACGTCTCCCTCCCCATTGTGTATCTGGGCGATTGCATCTGCATGATGCTGGGCATCGGCCTGGGTTCCGACGGCCTGGCTTACCGGTATTATGCTCAAGCGGCGGATCGCCTCCACTTTACCGAAGCGGATTGGCAGAGAAGCATGATCGGTTTGAGGGAAAAGCTGGCCACTGTGGAAGCCCTGGTCGGCCTGGCCAAGGAGGAAAGAATCCATGGCGTTTAATGTGCTGATTGTGGACGACTCCTCGACCATGAGGGCCGTGGTCAAGAAGGCGATTCGGGTCTCCGGCTTCGACGTGGGGGAGTACCGGGAAGCCGCCGACGGCCAGGAGGCCCTGGAGACGCTCCGGCGCCACTGGGTGGATGTGGTGCTCACGGACATCCACATGCCTCGGCTCAACGGGTTGGAACTGGTGGCCAAAATGAGGGAAGACGAACTCCTGAACTCCATCCCCGTCATCATGGTGAGCACGGAGGGCAGCGAGAAAAAAGTGCAGGAGTCGATCCGTCTGGGAGCCAGCGGTTACATTCAGAAGCCTTTTCACCCGGAGCAGATCCGGAGAACCTTGAGCCAGGTCATGGGCGAAGCGCAGGAGGGACAAAAGAATGATTCAGCCGCACCTGAAGGAAGCGATTTCTAGAGTGATGGAAACCATGTTCTTTCTTCCCGTGCAGTTCGCAGAGGGCCCGCGAACGCTCGGGCAATGGTTGCCCTGCGATGCGACCGTGCTGGAGGCCTTCATCGATTTTCGGGCGCATCGATCGGGCCGGGGGTTCCTCCTGGTGCCCGCCCCGTGCGTCAGGGAGATGGCCGCCAACTTCCTGGGACTCCCGCAAGCGGAGGTGAGCGAGGAACAGGCTCAGGATACGCTGAAAGAAGCGGTGAACATGATGATGGGCCAGATGCTCTCTCTTTTGGACAGGGGCGGAGGGTATGCGCTCGGCATCCCGAGATTTGGCGGCCCCGCCGACCTCTCGAAATTCCAGGAAGGCCAAAGCCCCGTGGCGGTCCTGGCCTTCGAGACGGGAAACACCCATCTGGCGGCGGGCGTGATCGAATCCTGAAATCGGAGAGGCAGGTCCGGGGCCATGGAAAAAAAGATCAAAGTCTTGGTGGTGGATGACTCGGCGGTGGTGCGCAAGGTGTTCAAGGAAGAGCTCTCCAAAGAAAAGGATATTGAGGTCATCGGCACGGCGCCAGACCCTTACGTGGCCAGGGACAAAATCGTCCAGCTCAAGCCGGACGTGCTGACCCTGGACATCGAGATGCCCCGAATGGACGGGATCACGTTCCTCCGCAAGCTCATGGTTTACTACCCCCTGCCCGTGATCATTGTGAGTTCTCTCACGAGGGGGGGAAGCAAGCTCGCCATGGAGGCCCTTTCCATGGGCGCGCTCGAGGTCCTGTCCAAACCCTCGGAAGCCTATTCGGTGGGAGAGATGAGCCTCCAGCTGGCGGACAAAGTCAGGGCCGTGGCCTCTGTGCGGGTGCAGGCCCGAAAGGGAGGTCCGGAAGAGGGGGCTGGAAAAGCGCTGCGGCCCTTGGAAAAGACGACCCACAAGATCATCGCCATCGGGGCGTCCACCGGGGGGACGGAAGCGCTGAAAACCATCCTCACCGCCATGCCGCCCAATGCCCCGGCCATGATGATCGTGCAGCACATGCCTGCCCAGTTCACCACCTCTTTTGCCGAGAGGCTCAATGACCTGAGCGCCCTCAGCGTTCGGGAAGCCGAAGACGGGGACTCTCTGGTGAACGGGACGGCGCTCATCGCCCCGGGGAATTACCACCTCCTGCTGCGACGGAGCGGGGCCACCTACACTGCGGAAGTCAAGAAAGGGCCTCTGGTGCACCACCAGAGACCCTCGGTGGATGTGTTGTTTCACTCCGTGGCCGCCCACGCCGGTAGCAATGCCGTGGGCGCGATCTTGACCGGGATGGGGGCCGACGGCGCCGCCGGTCTTCTCAAGATGAGAGAGGCGGGCGCCCGGACCGTGGCCCAGGACGAAAAGAGCTGCGTCGTTTTTGGAATGCCCCGGGAGGCCATCCGGCTGGGAGCTGCCGAGAAGGTGGTCCCCCTGGACCAGGTGGCGCGGACTCTCCTGGACCTGGTATCGGATGAAACGCATTGAGAAGAGGAAAGGACCATGAACAAACGGTTGATCAGTGAAATCGGAAACCTCGTGGACGGGAAGCTCTCGGCGCCTGAAATCGAAAAGCTGGTCCGGTTCATGAACCGGAAATCCCTGAAGGGTTTGGAAGAGGACCGGGAGGCTTTTTTCAAACACCTGGCCCGGGAGATGCGGCAGGAAATGAAGGAGCTTGCGGAGCTCATCGTAGAATTCAAAAGGGATTTCCAATCGAGAATTCACCCGGAGATCACCGAGCTGAGGACCACCTATATCCCCCAGGCCGCCGACCAGCTCGAGGGCATCATCGAATCCACGGAACAGGCGGCCAACCGGATCATGGACAATCTCGAGGGGATGCAGCGGCTCACGGAAGAAGCGATGGAGGCGCTCGCGGGAGTGAGGCGACAGCTGGTGGAGCGTGAAGCAGCGTCCGGGCCGCAGGCGCGCGGGGAAGCCCAGGACCTCGGCGGCCGGATCGACTCCTTGCGGCAGAGCCTGGAGCGCTGCCTGTTGCTCATCGGCGATTCCTTTGAGAAGATGAGCTTTCAGGATCTCACGGGGCAGAGGATCAAGCGCACGATCGACCTCGTGAATCTCATGGAAGAGCGCATCCAGAAGACGCTCCTGTCCTTCGGGCTCAAGGTCACGGAGAAGACTTACAACCCGGAAATCTCGGGGGAGGACCTGGCCAGTACGGTGGAGAAGAAGCTCTCGGACCTGAGAGGCCCCCAAAGGCCGGGACAGGGGCTGAATCAGGCCGATATCGACAAACTGCTGGCGCGCTTGTAGGGAGGAGGCAGCCTATGGATACCAATATGAGAGTGCTGATCGTCGATGATTTCGCCACCATGAGGCGGATTCTCAAAAACATTCTCAAGCAGATCGGCTTCAAGAACATCAGCGAAGCCGAAAACGGCAAAGCGGCCCTGAAGGAACTCAAAAGCGAGAAATTCGACCTGGTGCTCTGCGATTGGAACATGCCGGAAATGCCGGGCATCGAGCTTCTGAACCAGGTCCGCTCCGATGAGCAGCTCAAGGGCATCCCCTTTGTCATGGTGACCGCCGAAGCCAAGAAGGAAAACATCCTGGAAGCGGTGAAAGCCGGAGTGAGCAGCTACATCGTGAAGCCCTTCACGGCGGAAACGGTCAGCGAGAAGCTGAAGAAAATCTTTGCCGCTTAGGTGTCACTAAACCCACCTCCGGGGGAGGACCCGGATAGGGTCCACCGATCCGGGGAGAGTCGTGAGAACGGATTGAACTGCATGACTGCAGAACCTGGGTTCCCGCCTTCGCGGGAACGACGGTCCTACTCTCCATCTTGGTCATCCCCGCGCAGGCGGGAATCCAGAATTGTCTTACGCTTGAGCCCCCCTCTGGGGGGGCCACCCGAGGCCGCCCGCTCTGCGGGCGGGGCCTCTCGGAGTATCCCGGCCGGGCAGGGCTGAATTCATGGGAGGAGAAGGTATGGACATCGAGGGCATAGGCCGTCCGTCTTGGCCGAAACGGTTGACATCAAAGACAAAACTAGAGGATAATACGTCATTTCGAGAAGTGCTTCAGCTCAGGATCTCGCAAACGAATCCTGCCTCTTCGGCGACCGGGCCGGACATGAAGGCGGCTTTTCTTGAGCAGGGGGAGAGGGTGCTCGACCTTCTCGACGATTTTGCGCTCGCTCTCGCCGATCCTCAAAAGACCTTAAGGGAATTGGAGCCGCTCGTGCTGAGGATGGAAGGAGAGGTGAAGCATCTGGAAGCGGTGCCGGAGGCTGAAGGAGACTCGGACCGGAGTCTGTCGCGGTTGATGAGCGACGTGAGCCTCCTGGCCCATGTGGCGCTCGTGAAATTCCGCCGAGGCGATTATCTCTCGTGATGGACACGGGCATGGGGCTCCATCCTGCGGAATGGGGGAAGAGAACACTATGGCAGCCATCCTGGTGATTGATGATGATCGCGCCCATCTGAGTGTGGTGGTGGATACCTTGAAGGGCGCGGGATACGAGGTGAAAGCCTCGCCCAACGGCGAAGCGGGGCTCAGGGAAATCGAAGAGAACGAGTATGACCTGGTGCTCACGGATCTCATGATGCCCAACGTGGACGGCATGAGCGTCCTCCGTCAGGTGGTCGAGAGCGCTCCCGGCACCAAGTGCATCATCCTGACCGGTTACGGAACGATCAAGGGCTCGGTGGAGGCGATCAAGCAAGGGGCCTTTGACTATGTGACAAAACCGATTACCGCGGGCGAATTGCTCCTGACCGTGGACAAGGCCCTTCAATTCAAACACCTCGAGGAGGAAAACCTGAGGCTCAAGCGCGAACTCAGGAAGAAATACCGGGAGAGCTACATCATCGGCACCAGCGACGCCATGAAGAAGGTTTACGACCTCATCGACAAGGTGGCGGACACAGACTGCACGGTGCTCATCACGGGCGCGAGCGGCACCGGAAAGGAGCTCATCGCCCGGGCGATACACTACGACAGCGACCGACGGGACAAACCCCTGGTGACGATCAACTGCGCGGCCATTCCCCAGGAGCTCCTGGAGAGCGAGCTTTTCGGTCATGAAAAAGGAGCCTTCACCGGAGCGCACAAGAGAAGGGTCGGCCGCTTTGAGATGGCCGACGGCGGAACGATCTTCCTGGACGAGGTGGGAGAAATGAGCCCCGCCCTACAGGTCAAGCTGCTGCGGGTCCTGCAGGAGCAGGCGTTCGAACGGGTGGGCGGCACCCACACCCTGCGCGTGGATGTTCGGATCATCGCCGCGACCAACAAGAACCTTTCTGCGGCGATCAAGAGCGAGAAGTTCAGGGAGGATCTCTACTACCGCTTGAACGTGATTCCCGTCAAGGTGCCGCCTCTGAAGCAGCGGAAAGAAGACATCCCGCTGCTCGTCACCTTTTTCCTGAACAAGTTTCAGAAAGGAAAAGACAAGAAGGGCATGGTCTTTTCCCCGGAGGCCATGGAGGCCATGCTGGAATACGATTGGCCCGGAAACGTGAGAGAACTCGAAAACGTGGTGAAACGAATGATGGTCCTCTGTGACAGTGAGGTGGTGGGGTTTCAGGATCTGCCGGAGCATATTCAGGTCCACTCCCTCACGGTCCGCGAGACGGAATCCTCAGAAGGGATCGAGGAGGGAAGAACCCTGAACGAGGCCGTTCGGGACTATGAGAAGAGGCTCATCCTCGATGCCTTGGAGAAAAGCCGGGGGGTCAAGGCCAAGGCCGCGAAGCTGCTCAACATCAAGAGAACCACCCTGGTGGAAAAAATGAAGAAACAGAACCTCTTCCGGAACGCTGCGGCATCCTCTCTCTGAAACGGCCGATCTTCCTTCGATCGCCCTCAGGGCGCCCCTGTCAAAATCGTGACGCTCTGCCCGGGAGGGGCCCCGGCTCCTTGGTCCGGGACTCTGCCGGGGCACGGGATGTCATCGTCCCCTGCGCCCGATCCTGAAGTGCTTCTCTTTCCAGCCTTCTGCCACATCTCCCTGAGACTTGGGCCCGGCCCCCTTGCCGGTCCCTCCTTCGCTCTCCCCCCGTTGGCATAGTATTTGCTCATTAAAAAGGGCATGGCGCAGACCAAAGGCTTCAGATGGGCTTGGCTCCTGGTCGCGGTCCTGTCGTGGCCGGGAGTTTGCCTTGGCGCGGCGGCCCCGGGAAACTCTGCAGAGGACGGCATGCTGACCCGGATCATCTCGGTGAGGGCGAAGAGCACGGACCGGGAGACGGTGGTCACGGTGAAGGGCAACGGGAGAATCCCCGATTACTCCTGGGAAACCTTTGCCGCCCCGCCGCGGATCGTTGTGGATCTCCTGTGCGAAAGCCGGGGTTTTGGGTCCCGATCCATGGCGCTGAACAGCCCGAAGATCGAGAGGGTTCGAATCGGGCATCATCCGGACAGGCTCAGGCTCGTCTTCGACGTGAAAGGCCCTTCGGTTCCAGGGTTCTCCATGAGAAGGGAAAAGGAAGCTCTGGTTCTCACGGTTTCTCTAGAAGACAACGATTCTGTTCCGAGGGCTCAGGAAGATTCGGCCGCGGTGGAGCCTGAAACGGGCCGTGACGGCCGGACGGAGACCCGGGCGGAGGAAAAACCCGCGGCCCCCCCGCCCGCGAAGGAGAAGGTCCCCACAGGGGAGGAGCGCCATGAGAAGAAAAGCCCGAGCGCTCACGCGGAGGAGCTTCTGACGGTGAAGAGCCCGGACCCTCATCCGGAAGCGGTCTTGCTCCGCCGGGGCATCGAAGCCTATCAGGCCCGGCGCTGGAGCGCGGCGATGGAGAGTTTTCGCCTTGTCCTCAAGCAGAATCCCGGGAGCCGGCATGGGGAGCGAGCCTCCTTTCTCTTGGCCAAAGCCTATGATCAGGCCAAGGACCCTTCTGTCCCCTCCCACCTCCTGGAGGCGCAAAGCCTCTATGACGCTTTTCTCAGCCGCTATCCATCGTCGACCTATGCGCCGGACGCGCTTGTCGCCAAGGGCCATCTCAGCCTCCAGCTCGGGCACCACGAGGAGGCCATTGGGTACTACGGTCTGGCGTTCAGCCGGGACAAGCACTCGCCGGCTGCCGCAGAAGCCCTGGCAGGGAAAATGAGGGTCCTCGTTGTCAAACGGCAATGGGACGAAGCCCTGGCCGTCTCCCGGCATATTCTTGAGCACTTCCCTCAGAGTGCGGAGGCGCTGGATGCCAGACTGGAGATGGCCAAGCTTCTTCATGAAATGAACCGGTTCAAGGAATCCCTGGCCGCCCTCACCAGCCCGGACCTCGCCGGAACCCAAGCCGTGTACCTTCGCCCCGAGATCGGTCTTTACGTGGGCTACAACGCCTACGAACTCAGGCGCTACCCGGAAGCCCGTGAGCACCTGATGCGGTACTACAACATGGTTCCGGCGGCAAAAGAGAGCTCCCTGGTGCTGGCCAAAATCGGAGACACCTACCGAGAGGAAAACCTTCCGGCCCATGCCGCCAAGGTCTATCAGTGGGCCGCCCAGCGCCACCCGGATTCCGAGGGGGCCCTGATCAGCCGGATCCGGTTGGCAGAGCTGGAAGAGCAGGGGCGGGGAAAGGGACCGGAGGTCATCGGAAACCCCGGGGACAGGCCGCTTTCGCCAAGGGAAGTCTACGAGAATATCCTCAAAACCGCAGGCGCCAAGGAGGCCCGGAGCCCGCTTGTGGCCTTGGCTCATCTCAAACTGGCCGTGCTGTACCAGAAACAGGAAGAATACGCGAAAAGCCTCGCCACGGTCAAAGGGCTGCTGGACCGTTTCCACGGCCAGCCTCTCCAGAAGGAAACAGACCACCTTCTGTTCAAAGCCCTGGAAGGGTCGGTCAGGCAAAGCCTTCAGGCCAGAGACTACCTCAAGACGATCCGTTTCTACTATGAAGAAAAGGATCTGTTTTCCCGGATCAACTCCCCGGAACTCTTCCTGGCCGTGGCCGGGGCCTTTCTCAAGCTGGACCTGAGGGAGGATGCCTCCGAGCTGTTTAAACAGGCCGGGGCGCTCCTCCCGGACGAGGACAAGCCGGCTGATCTTCTTTACTTTCTGGCGTGGGATCTTTACCGCCGCAAGCAGCCGGAAGCGGCTCTTCAAAAGCTGAAAGCGGCGATCGACAAGGGAGGAGACAGAGAATACCTTTGCCGGGCCCACCATCTCAGAGGAAAGATCCTGGTCCGTCAAGAGCGCTGGGAAAGCGCCTTGGAGGCCTTCGCCTCCGCGATCAAGCATTGCCCGGATTCCTGCCTCCACATCGAGATCCTCACGGACAAGGCTTCGGCCATGGCCTCCTGCGGCATGAAGGAGGCGGCGCTCCAGTCGATTCGAGAGGCGGGACATCGGGCCAAGGAATGCCCCGCATTGCCTCTGCAGGTCCTCGAAGCGCTCGGAGACGTCCTGTTTGTCCTTGGCCGCTGGGACGAAGCCGTGGCCCTGCTCCAGGAAGAGGCGGGGAAAGAAGAGAACCGGAAGGATCGGGAAAGGCTCCAATGGAGACTGGCGCAATACCACGACCGTCTCGGTCAAAAGGAGAGCGCCCAGGCGGTTTATCAGCGCTTGACGCGCCTGGAGGATCCGCTTTGGCGGCGCCTTGCCAGCGACAAGGTGGAGGAGATCCGCTTGCGCCAGGACATGGAATCTTTCAGAAAGCCCTAGACCGAGAAAGGGTCGACCATTTCTATGGCATGGAAAAAGATTTTGCTGGTAGACGGCGACCTCGAACAGAAGGCCGCCATGGCCCGGACCTTGGATTCGGAAGGGTATTCCCTGGTCAGCGCCCCGGATGATACTTCCGCGCTGGAGAAGCTTGCCGGAGAAAGCTTTGAGCTGGTCATCTCGGAGATGACCCTCCCGCAGTCGGACGGCGTAAGCCTGCTGAAGCGGATGAGAGATCTCGGGCTTCTCACCCCTGTGGTGATTCTGACCGCCCGCGCCACGGTGACTCAGGCGGTGGAAGCCATGAAGCTGGGGGCCCTGGACGTTGTGTTGAAACCCCTCAACCCCAAAACCCTGAAGGCCCTTGTGGCCCAAATCCGTCCGAGTCCTAGACCCACGGAAAAGGACCCGGTGGAGAACAAACACACCCTCCTCACTCAGGACCGGCGGTTGAAGGAGCTCCTCGACCAGGCGAGAGATATCGCGAACAGCCAGGCCTCCGTCTTCATCCAGGGAGAATCCGGCACAGGCAAGGAGCTCTTGGCCCGGTACATCCACCGGCACAGCCGCAGGAGGGACAAGCCCTTTGTGGCCGTCAACTGCAGCGCTCTGCCGGAGACCCTGCTCGAAAGCGAGATCCTGGGGCACGAAAAAGGCTCTTTCACAGGGGCGGTGGCCCGCAAGAAGGGCAAGTTCGAGCTGGCCCACGAAGGAACCCTCCTCCTGGACGAGATCAGTGAAATGGCCTTCGCCCTTCAGTCCAAGCTCCTCAGGGTGCTTCAGGAAAAGGAAGTGGACCGCATCGGAGGAGACCGGCCTGTGCCTGTGGACGTGAGGGTCATGGCCACGACCAACCGGGACATCGAAAAACTCCTGAAAGAGGGGAGTTTCAGAGAGGACCTCTTCTTCCGCCTCAATGTCATCCCTTTCCGTCTCCCCCCCCTTAGGGAACGGAAGGACGATATTCCCCTCCTGGCCCGTTTCTTTGTGGAAAAGTACAGCCGCCTGGAAGGCCGCACTGTCAAAGGATTGACGGAGGAGGCGGTCGAGTGTCTGGTTCAGAGACCCTGGAGGGGGAATGTGCGCGAACTGGAAAACACCGTGGCCAGGGCCGTGCTCCTCTGCAAGGGGGAATCCATAGGGAAAAAAGACCTCTCCCTGGAAGGGCAGGAAAGACCTGTGGAGATCCCGGCCACGATGCCGGCCTTCACGAGTATCTCCCTCAAGGAGATTGAAAAAAAGACGATTTTGCATGCCCTGGACCGCACCAACGGCAACCGGACCCATGCCGCTGAAATCCTGGGCATCAGCGTTCGGACCCTGAGAAACAAGCTGAACGAGTACAGAGAGAAAATGCAGGGGGTCTAGAGCAGGCACGCAAATTGCTTCCTCTAGGTCCTAGTTTTGTGTTTCAGCGATCCCGTTGCACGGGGTCATTTCGAGCGAACGCGAGAAATCTTGCGCTGGTCGGGAGTGATTAAGATCTCCCCCTTCGGTCGAGAGAGCAAGGGACGGTCGAGACACTGCACTGGAATCCGGGTCAGGAGGAAGGGACGGGAATGGCGGACAAATTCTCTTTCCATCAGGTGTGGGGAGGGCTTGAAAAAGCCTTGGGGATCTCGCAGCTGAGGCACTCGCTCATCACGGGGAACATCAGCCACCTGGAGACTCCGCGCTACAAACCCAAGGAGGTCGAGTTTCAGGACGCCCTGAAGCAGGCCATGGGCCAACAAAGCCCGCAGGTGTCCGTGGCGCAGACGGACCCGAGGCATCTCGGCGCAGCGCCGGAGGGGCTGAAGGGCGTGGACGTCAAGGAGGAGGAGGGCGAGTGGAACGGCTTCAACTGGGTCAATATCGACAAGGAAATGACCCGCATGATGGAAAACGATCTCCTGTTCAGAACCGCTTCCGAGATCCTGATCAGGAAAATCGGCCTTTTGAAAGACATCATCAGAGAGGGAGGACGATGACATGGCGATTTTTGGGACTTTTGAGATCAGTGCCTCCGGACTTCATGTGCAGCGGAAAAGGATGGACGTCATTGCCGGAAACCTGGCCAACATGGAAACCACGCGCACGGAGAGGGGCCTTCCCTACCGGAGAAAAATGATCGTCCTGGGCTCTGAACCGGCGGAGGCCTTCGACAGCGTCTTCAACCTGCAGCTGGAGCGGGCCAGGATCGACGAGATCGTGGAGGATCCGAGTCCCTTCCTGCAGGTCCATGATCCGGGGCACCCGGACGCGGACGCAGAGGGCTCGGTCCTGAAACCCAATGTGGACCTTGTGGTGGAGATGACGAACCTTCTCATGGCCAGAAGGGTCTTCGAGGCCAACGTGACGGCCATGAAAACGACGCGGCAGATGGTCCTCAAGGCCCTGGAGATCGGGAGATAAGAGATGACGGAGCTCAGAATCCACGAAACCCTGCCCCCGCCCCCGGAATCGGCCCTTCAGAAAAAGGCCTCGTCCCCGCAGGGCTTCGGATCCCTTCTGGAGGGAGCGGTGGGCAAGATTCACCGCCTCGAGACAGAGGCGAATCGTTCGGTGGCGGCGCTTCTGGAGGGTAAGGCCGACGTGGCTGAGGTCATGGTGGCCTCGCAGAAAGTCGACCTCTCCATGCGCCTGCTTCTGACCGTAAGGAACAAGGTGATCGAGGCTTACAAAGAGATCATGCACATGCAATTCTAACAGGTTGCTGAAAAACGCTCCCGCGCTGGAGTGACAAGTGACAAGTGACAAGACGAACAAGAACAACGGGTATTACTCGTCACTCTTAACTTGTCACTGAGACGGGCGCCTTGTATCTGGGCGTTATTGAGCAACCTGCGAACAGGGGCGTTTTCGGTGCCCTGCCGGGAAAGGTGACTCATGAACAGTGCCCTCCGTCCGTTCGTAGACTTCCTCAACTCCTTGCCTCTGGCGCGAAAGCTGGCGCTCCTTTTCGTGGTCCTGCTGCTCTTCGCCGGCTTTGTGACCATGTTCCTGTGGGCGAACCAGGTGGACTACCAGGTCCTGTTCAGGGGCCTTTCCCCTGAGGATGCAGGGTCGGTGATTGCGGAGTTGAAGAAAAAGAACATCCCCTATCAAATCCAGGGAAACGGCACGACTCTTCTCGTGCCTGCAGAGCAGGTCCATGATCTCCGCCTCTCCTTTGCCGGAGAGGGATTGCCCAAAGGGGGAGCCGTGGGCTTCGAGCTCTTTGACAAGAACGATTTCAGGACCACGGCTTTTGTTCAGGAGCTCAACTACAAGCGGGCCCTGGAAGGGGAGCTGTCCAGGACCATCAACCGTTTTCAGGAGGTGCAGGGGTCCAAAGTCTTCATCGTGCTGCCCAAACGCTCCCTTTTCGTGGAAGCGAGTCAGCCGGCCTCCGCCTCGGTCCAGCTGGACCTTCGATCCAGCCTTCCCCCAAGCAGGCTCGCGGCGATCGTACACCTGGTGGCCAGTGCCGTGGAAGGCCTGGATCCCGATCAGGTCACCGTGGTGGACACCCGCGGCCGGGTGCTCTTCAAGGGGTCCGGCAAGGACGATGCGTCGGCCCTGCTGAACAACATCCAGATCGAGTACAAGAGACGGGTGGAAAGCGAGATCCGTGCCGACGTGGAGAGCATGCTGGAGGGAGTGGTCGGCCCGGGCAAGGCCATCGTGCGGGTGAGCGCTCAAATCGACTTCAGCAAGGTCACCTCGAACGAAGAGGAATACGATCCCTCCACAGGGGCGGTCCGGAGCCGCCGGGATATTGAAGAGTCCAGCCGCTCAGGGGAACACCCCTCCGCATCGGAGCAGACCGTCATCGACGAGCGCAGAGGCGTTCTTCCGTCGGCCTCCGGGTCCCAGAGCACAAAAGCCAAGAAGGACCATACCACCAATTACGAGATCAACAAGATCACCCGGGCCATCGTGTCCCCTGCGGGCAGCATCAAGCGCCTGTCCGTAGCGGCGGTCATTGACGGCACCTATACGACGGAGAAAACCGCGGACGGCAAAACGAAAAAAAACTACGTGGCCAGGACCGGAGAGGAGCTCAAGAAGTTTGAGAACCTGGTGAAAGGAGCGATCGGCTACAGCGAAGACCGGGAGGACCTCGTGTCCATCATGTCCATGCCTTTTTCGAAGGAGCCGGCCGTCGAAGAAGAACCGCAACCCGCGAGCCTCTGGAAAGAGGCGCTGGAGGCCGTGGTCTCCTACAGGAAAACGTTCCTGAACGGGTTCCTCGTGCTTCTCGTGTTCTTCACCATCGTCAGGCCTCTGATCAAGAGCCTCAGAAAGGTGGCGGTGGAGCCGGGACCCCGGGCGAGGGAAAACGCCCTGGCCGGCGAGGCTTATCCGCAACTTGCGGCCGCGGGAAGCCTGGGGCCTAGGGAAAAAGTCCTGGCCATCAGCAAAGAGAATCCCGACAAGGCCTTTCAACTCCTCAAGGGATGGATGACGGAGTAGCCACGATGGACACGGGCAAAGGAGCTCCTGCGAAACTGAAAGGGCCTCAAAAGACCGCCATCTTCCTGCTGGCCATGGGGGAGGAGTTCGCCTCCTCCTTTTTCAAGAGGCTCGACGAACCGAGTATCAAGGAAATCGGGAAATACATGTCCGAGATCAACCACGTCCCTTCGGACGTGTTGAACGGGGTGATCGAGGAGTTCCTGGGCAATTTCGTGAGCGACAGGAACCTTCACGTTTCAGGGAAATCCTTCCTGGAGCAGGTGATCTCCAAGTCCCTGGACGGAGGAAAGGCGAGGGAGATCTGCAAGTCCATCGGACAGGATGTGCAGCGCGTGCCCTTTGACGACTTGTCCGTCGTCCCCGGGGACAAACTGTTCAACATCCTCAAGGGAGAGCACCCCCAGACCGTGGCCTTGATCCTTTCCTACCTCCCGGAAAGCAAGGGCGCCGAGATCCTGGAACAGTTTCCCGAGGAGACCCGCGCTGAAATCGCCCTCAGAATAGCCAGGATCGGGCCCGTGGAAGATGAGGTGGTGAGGGAGTTGGACGAGGTGGTCCGCAAGGACCTCTCGAGCCTGGGGGGACCAACCAGACAGTTGGACGGTGTGGAGAAGCTGGCGGCCATTCTCAACGAGCTGGAAGGGAAAGCGGAGGAGGCGATTCTCGCCTCCATCGAGACGGAAGACAATGACCTCGCGGAGACCATTCGCAAGCGCATGTTTGTTTTCGAAGATCTCCTTCAGGTGAACGACAAGGGCTTCCGGGAGATCCTTCAGAACGTCGACAAGACCACGTTGGCCAAGGCCCTCAAGACGGCCTCGGAGGAAATGAAGGCCAAGATCTTCAGCAACCTCTCCGAGCGGGCTGCCGAGATGCTGCGGGAGGATCTGGAGGTGCTGGGGCCGGTCCGGCTCAAGGAGGTGGAAGAGAGCCAGCAAACCATCCTCAAGGCGGCCAAGAAGCTGGAGTCTGAAGGGCGAGTGGTCTTCGCAGGGAAGAACAAGGAGGATGTTTTTGTCTAGCGCGACCTGGGCCAAGCTTGAGCTCAAAGCCCTGGATCAGGCTCTGAAGCGGTGGAACCGGGCCTTGCCGGAGGTCCCTGAAACGGGATTTGTTCCGCTGGCGAGGAACCCGAAGAGCTTTCCGGCCGACGAAGACGCCTGCCGCAGAATCCTGAAACAGGCTGAGGAGCAGGCCGCCCATCTCGAGCGCGAGGCCTACGACAAAGGCTTTGCGCAGGGGGAAAAGGACGGATATGAGCTGGGCCTCAAGAAAGCGGAAAAAACCGTGGCCAACCTGCAGAGGCTGCTCGAAGAGCTGGGCGCTCTCAAGCCGGACCTGGTGCGCACCCATGAAAAGGAGATCTTGGAGATCGTTTTTGCCATCGCGAGGAAGATCGTCGGCGACGAGGGGCTGCGGGACGAGTCGTTGGTCCGGCGCACCGTGCTGAAGGCCCTTCATCTGGCTACGGATCGAAGCGCGCTCTCCCTGCGCCTCCACCCGGACGACGTGCGGTTGATGGAGAAGATCAAACCCGATTTATTCACCGAGTTCAAGGACCTCAAACATCTGTCCGTAACCCCCGATCCTTCACTCACCCGGGGGGGATGCCTGTTGGAGAGCCCTTGCGGAGATGTGGACGGCCGCCTGGAGACCCAGCTTGAAGAGATTTATCAGGTGATGCATGAAGCCTTCAAAGACCACACCCCCTGACCGGGCCGGGGCCCTTCTTGACTGGGGCAAGTATGTAAAGGCCATTCAGGGTTGCCGGCCCCTGCGGCAGGAGGGCAGGGTGCTCCAGGCCGCCGGGCTGGTCTTGGAAGCCAGCGGCCCGCCCCTCTGCGTGGGAAGCCTGTGCGCCGTCGACACTCCGGAAGGTCGGAGGATCCCTGTGGAGATCGTGGGATTCAAGGACAAGCGGGTGATCGCCATGCCCTTAGGCGAAGTGAAAGGCATCAAGCCCGGCAGCCGCATGCTCGATTTGAACAAGACCTCCTCCATCCCCGTGGGCGAAGGCTATTTGGGCCGGGTGATCGACGGTCTGGGCTGTCCTCTGGATGAGAGAGGCCCTGTGCCGTGCCGCCAGGAGTATCCGGTTTACGGATCCTCCCTAAACCCTCTGCGACGGAAGATCATTCGCGAGGTTCTGGATGTGGGAGTCCGCTCCATCAACGCCCTGATGACCGTGGGAAAAGGCCAGCGGATCGCCATCATGTCCGGATCAGGGGTGGGGAAGAGCGTGCTCATGGGAATGATCGCCCGGAACACGGAAGCCCCTGTGAATGTGATCGCCCTCATCGGGGAGAGAGGCCGGGAGGTCAGGGAATTCTTGGAAGGGAGCCTCGGGGACTCGGGCCTGCGGAAATCCGTTGTGGTGGTGGCCACGGCGGATGCCTCTCCTCTCGTCAAAATCCGGGCAGCCCATGTGGCGACGGCCTTGGCCGAATATTTCCGGGACCAGGGACGGGACGTGATCCTCATGATGGACTCCATCACCCGCTTTGCCATGGCCCTCCGGGAGAAGGGACTGGCGGCAGGAGAGCCGCCCTCGGCAAAGGGATACACCCCGAGCGTGTTCACGGAAATCCCGAAGCTTCTCGAAAGGGCCGGCACGCTGGAGGGGGGCGGAAGCATCACCGGAATTTACACGGTCCTGGTTGAAGGAGACGACATGAACGAGCCCATCGCCGACAGCGTGCGTTCCGTGGCGGACGGGCACATCGTCCTGTCCAGGGCCCTGGCTCAAAAGGGCCATTTCCCCGCCGTGGACGTGATGGCCAGCATCAGCCGCGTGATGACGGAGATCGTCACCGCCGACCACCTGAGGTGGGCCAGGACCATGGTCAAGACGCTTTCGGTGTTTCGCGAAGCCGAGGACCTGATCAACATCGGCGCCTATGCCGATGGAAGCGATCCGGACATCGATGATGCAAAAAAGAGGATCGGAAAGATCCGGGCTTTCCTCCAGCAGGGAATGGAGGAGAAGACAAACTTCCTTGAAAGCGTCTCCGGCCTCAGAGAGGTCTTCGAAGGGTAGGGCTCGTGGGAGGCTTTTCTTTCAGGCTGGAAAAAGTGCTGCACTACAGGGCTCACCTGGAGAAGAAGGTGAGACTCCAGCTCGGTGAGGCCGTGACCCGCCTGAAGGACCAGGAGAGCCTGATCCGGCACCTGAACAGCCGGCGGGCGGGCGCCGCCCAGGGGTTGGCGGAAGAGCGGTCCAGAGGGATTTCGGTTGGCCGGGATCGGATCCACACCGCTTTTCTCCGCCGCTTGACGGAGGAGCTGGCGGAAGCCCACGGGGAGCTTGAAAAGCGCAGGGAAAGACTTGAACTCCTGAAAAGCCTGTTGAGGCTAGCCGCCATGAAAAAGAAAAGCCTGGAGTCTCTAAAAGAGGAACAGCTCAGACGGTTCATCGAGAAGGCTGAGAGAATGGAGCAGAAGCTCCTGGATGAGTTTGTCGTCACCCGCAGAGAAAGGCAGAACCCATGAAACGGTCAAGGTATTATCTCCTCGGTGGCCTGATCCTGGCGAAGATCGGCCTTGCCGCCCTGCTCCTGTGGGTGCAAGGAGGCCAACTCTTCCTATTCCAGAGGGATGCTCTGGCCGCGGACGCCCCCCGGGGGAAGGAGGAGAGCGTCGCGAAAGAGCCCGGTTCAAGCGCCGCGGAGCCCGCGGACATGAAGGCCCTTCTCCGATTGAAAATCGACATTGAGAAGGAAAGAGAACGGCTGGAGCGAGAGAGGGAAGATCTCCTGGCCATTCGGGAAGAGATCGACAAGAAGCTCACGGAGCTCTCCAAGGTCAGAGATGAAATCAAGAACCAGATAGAGGCCAAGAAAGCTGTCGAAGAGCAGAGGATGAAACACCTGGTCAAGGCCTATTCAGCCATGAAACCCCAGGCTGCAGCCGCTTTGATCGAGAGACTGGAGCTCGCTTTTGCCGTGGACGTTCTCTCCAGGATGCAGGGGGACATGGCGGGAAGCATTCTTTCTTTTGTGGACAAGGAAAAGGCCGCGCGCATCAGTCAGGGGCTTGTGAAACCTCGATAGCGCCCGCCCCATCAACGCCTCCAGAATTTCATCGCGCACAAGCCGCAACGTCTAGGAAAATTATTCCTCCCCTTTCCCTTCAAACGTGAACATTCTGCCGCCTCGGCGCCCCCTCCAGGGCGCTGTCTCTCGACCGGAAAACGGCAACCTTCCTTGAACACACAAGATTTCCACCGACAACCTGGATTGGTACACCCTTTGCTTAGGACAGGGGAAACGCGGCAGGGTCTATGCCGCCACAGGAGTATCTGATGCACCCGTCCCTGTTGAAACTGTTCCCCGCTCATGGGAGTGCCCTGATTTCAACGAAAGGTAGGCCCAAGGATTCGCGAGAGGACTTTCCCGCCGCTATCCGGGAGGCGCGCGCACGGCTCGGACTGAGCTCTCTTGAGAGAACTCCTTCCAGGATCCGCACGGATCCGCCTGAAACGGATCGAGGAAGAGGGAAGGTGGAAAAAAGAAAGACCGCAGACAGCCCCGCCTGCGCCATTCGCGATTTCGAGCCCCTCGCCGTCCTTCTCAACGCTTCCGGTGTGCCGAAGGACCGCACCGCTGCCTTTCTGAATGCCCTGAAAGCCGAGCACCCGGACGGAAAGGTGCCGATGGGAGACCTGATCGGCAGGATTCGCACCCTGATTCTTTCGGAGACAGGAGGTCATGGACAAATCCGCCTCGAACCCGAATCCCGGCTTGCCGTGGAATCCGGCCTCACCCTCTGGGGGTTGTCGCCGAAGCAAGCGGAGCGCGTTCTCTCCCTTTCATCGGCCGAAGGCGGAGCGGTGGATGTGGAGAAGTTTCTCAAGATGACCGCAGTTCAAGGCAAGCCCGCATCTCAGAACCCTAGGAGAGGAACCGCCAAGTCCGAATCAGGTACCGCAGAGGACGCTCGGCCGGAACGCGCCGGCTCAGAGGGAACCTCCGGCCCGGAGCACACCCCAAAAACCCGACCCAGAGCATCCGAAACAGGCCGAGCACCTGCGCCCCCACCCTCTCTCGATGCTGCAGGGGGGGATCCCAGAAAAGAGCACTCCTCAGGGGTGGAAGGCGCGGGGCATCAGGGAACGATCCTGTCCTTTAAAGCCGAACTCAGGAGGGCCGCACCGGCCGCGGGAACGGCCGGACTCGGCGACGGCCGGCCCCTGGTCACGGGCGAGCCCCTGTCCAGGGCTGTGGAAGCGCCTGCGGCAAAACAAGCCTCCGACGGCATAAGGGTTCAACAGGAGAAGTCCGAGAAGTCACCTTCTCCCTCCGTTCCCCGAAAAGCCGGGACTGAGGAGCAGGGAGCGGCTGGTCCTGCCAAAAGCAAGGTTTCGCAGGAGGGGGAGGCCCCGCGTCGCGCTTCAGGCGATGCCGCCTCGGACATGGGGAAGCCTTCTCCGAATGCAGGATCCCACCCTGTCACAGGGGCGGGGCTTCAACACAGCCCGGCCAGGCCGGCGACTGCCCAGGCTCAGCCGTTGCACTGGCCTGAAGCGCCGATCCCCGCTCACGTGGCGGCTCAGGTGGGCCGCCTGATTTCGCGTGCCGCGCTCACCGGGGATTCGAGCCTCCGCATGCACTTGAATCCCCCGGAACTGGGGATGCTGAGAGTTCAGCTCGAATGGAGTCAGGATGCCCTCAGAATCGAGATGTTCGCGGACCGGCATCAGGCCAAGGACCTGATTCTCGCTTCCGTCTCTGAACTGAAACAAGCGCTCGGGGACCAGGGTTTCCGCGTGGAAAAAATGGACGTAGCGGTCCATGACCCTTCAGGTCAGTCCACGCAGCCGTCGGGCAGAGAGCAGCGGGACCCTGCAGAGCCCGGGTTGAGGGGGAGAGAGGGGGAATCGGATGGAATCCTCCGGAGCCGCGAAGAGCAAGAAAACTTGGAGTCGCCCTCTTTCGCCGGAAACCGGCTGCTGGATCTCGTAGCCTAATCTCATTCGAAGAAAGGAGACCACAACGACCATGGCCGTGCAAAGTGCAGCATTGGAGCAATTAGCCGGATTCTCCACCGGCGCCGCCTCGTCCGTGAAGCCCGGCAACAAAGGGGAACTCGGGCGAGACCAATTCTTGAAGCTCCTCATCACTCAGCTCAAGCATCAAGACCCGCTCAATCCCATGGAGAGCGTGGAGTTTACGTCGCAACTGGCTCAGTTCAGCAGCTTGGAGCAGCTTTTCTCGGTAGGGGACAGCCTCCAGGCCATCAAAACCAGTCTGCAGCTCCAGGAAGGGGATCAGATGGTCCACTACATCGGCAAGAAGGTCCTGAGCAAGGGCGACATCCTGGCGGTTCAAGCAGGGCAAGCGGACCCGGCGACGTTTCGCCTTGCCGATGATGCCGAGGTGACGGTTTCCATCTACAACCCGGCCGGCGCCCTGATCCGGATGCTTCCCATGGGGTGGCAGAAGAAAGGAGATTGCACCGTCCCTTGGGATGGGAAGGATACATGGGGCAAAGCAGTGCCCGACGGGGACTATTTCTTCCAGGTTCAAGCCACGTGTACGGCAGGACGCTCGGTCGCTTCCCAAACCTATGTGGCGGGAGAGGTCACGGGAGTGAAACATGAAAACGGCAAAACCTATCTTTTGCTTGGAACCCGGCAGATCCTGCCGGAGCGCATCCTTGAAATCAGTCAACCCTAACAGGAGGTGAAACCATGTCATTAACAAGCTCACTTTTTTCAGGAATCAGCGGATTAAGCACCTTGGGAAATGCCATGACGGTCATCGGAGACAACATCGCCAACATCAGCACCGTCGGGTTCAAAGCGAGCCGGGTCACGTTTCAGGACATCCTGAGCCAGACCGTCGCCACCTCGTCGGGCACGGCTCAGGTCGGCCGCGGGACCTCCCTGTCGGACATTTCCAGCAGTTTTGCCCAGGGCTCTTTCGAGTCTACGGACTCCACCACGGATCTTGCCATCGGAGGACAGGGGTTCTTCATCGTTCGAGACCCCAACGACGTGAACAACGAGTTCTATACCCGGGCCGGAGAGTTTCGCTTCGACAAGGACGGCAATTTCGTCAATCCTGCAGGCTACATTGTGAGAGGCTGGGCCCTGGACCCGGACACGGGTCAGGATCAGGGGACCATCGGAGACATCCGCCTGTCGTCTTTCACGTCCTCTCCTTCTGAGACGGATCAGTTGGCCACAATCGTAAACCTGGATGCGAACGGAACGAACAATTCGGCAGGATCCAACACCGCCCTTTCCGACCGGTGGGACGGAAGCGATCCGCTCGGGGCCTATATCTCAAGCGATGAATATGGGTACCAGACGACCCTCAAGGTCTACGATTCCCTGGGCAGCACCCACGACATCACCGTCTACTTCGACCTTGGAGAAACAGCAGGAGACCCTGTGTGGGAGTACATCGTGACCTGCAATCCGGCTGAAGACAACCGGGCGGTGACCGACCCGACACAGCGCGGATTGCTGGCCCGGGGAACCCTTGAATTCAACGCCACTTCAGGGAGGATTTCAGGAGGCGCCAACAGCATGACCGCCAGCCTCAACAACGGGGACGGAACCTGGACGGCCCTGACCAATGCCGACACCGTGGCCAACAACGGGTATTTCGCCTTCACGCCCCAGTTCATCAGCGGCAGCCCCATGAACATCAGGCTCAACTTCGGCTCCCGCTACAACGGGGCGGTGTGGGTCAACGACGCCCTGTCCACCACCCAGTATGCCTCCTCGTCCACCACGGTCTTTCAGTCGGCCAACGGCTACGGCGCAGGGGATCTGCAGTCGGTCACCGTGGCCCCCGACGGGGTGATCACAGGGCTCTACTCCAACGGCCAGGTGATCCCGCTCTACCGAGTTGCCCTGGCCAAATTCCAAAATGTTCAGGGTCTTTACAAAGAGGGAGGAAACCTCTTCAGAGAAACGAGATTGAGCGGGGATCCCATTACCGGAAGGCCTGGCAGCAATGGGCTCGGCTCCATTTCAACCAACTCCCTGGAGCAATCCAATGTGGATTTGGCCACGGAGTTTGTGAGAATGATCACCACCCAGCGCGGGTACCAGGCCAACACCAAGGTGATCACCGTCACCGACCAGATGCTCACGGAACTCATCAACCTCAAACGCTAGAGTCCAGGGGCGGATGTCAAGATCTTGACGTCCGCCCCTGAGTCCCTTGACGGAGAATTCCCCGAGCCGCCGGACCTTCGGCTTTTTGAATCCTCTATCCCTCCATAATTCTTCGAGATTATTGCTTTTCTCCTTTCCTCTCCTTTCCCCGTAACCGCTGGCATGAAGGTTGCTCCTAAGTTTCTTCGATTGCAAAGCCGCTGAATGCTGCCCAGAAGCGGGGGGCGGCTGACCCATGCGGTTGGGTCGTATTAGAAAGTGTTCAGTGTTCGGTGTTCGGGAAAACAAGTGTTCAGTGTTCGGTGTTCAGGAAAACAAGGGCGCAGTTTCCTTCCCTTCCTGAACGCTGAACACTGAACACTGAACGCTTGTTTTCCCGAACTCGGCTAAGCGCGGAAGTCTTTCGGAGAGGTTCCATGGATCTTGCAACGGTTCTCGGTATCTGTTCGGCTTTTGGTCTTGTCTACGTCGCGATTGCGATGGGAAGCGGGATTTCCATTTTTATTGATCTTCCCTCCTTGATGATCGTCGGGGGAGGCACTCTGGGCGCCACCATGATCCACTACCCTCTCAGGGAGGTTCTGGGGGTGATCAAGGTGGTTCAGAAGGCCCTGTTCACGAAGACCCTGCCGGTGAAGGCGACCATCAGCCGCTTTGTCGCCTTTGCCCAGAAAGCGCGCAAGGAAGGGATCTTGGCCTTGGAGGGGGAGATCAAGAACGACAAAGACGAGTTCCTGAAAAAGGGCGTTCAGCTCGCCATCGACGGGCTGGAGCCCCAGGAAATCCGTGACATCCTGGAAACCGAGGTGGACTTCATCCGGAGCCGGCACCAGTTGGGGGCCGAGGTGTTCTCGACCATGGGGACCTTTGCGCCGGCTCTCGGCATGATCGGGACCCTGATCGGGCTGGTTCAGATGCTTCAGAGCATGGACGATCCGAGCAAGATCGGGCCTTCCATGGCCGTGGCCCTGATCACCACCTTCTACGGCGCCATCATGGCCAACATCTTTTTTCTGCCTATTGCCGGGAAACTCCGCACCCGGAGCAAAGAAGAGGTCCTGACCAAGGACATGACCATTGAAGGAATCATTTCTCTCTCAAGCGGGGAAAACCCCAGGATTCTAGAACAAAAGCTCAAGGCCTTTGTGCCGCCCAATCAAAGGAAGTGACGCAGCCGCCATGGGGAAGAGACAACGATCCATCGAGGAGCAGACGCAAGGGGACGGGGGATTGACCCTCTCGGTCTCCCTGTTCCTGATCCTCCTGGTTTTTTTCATTCTCCTCTGCTCCATTGCGATCCTTGACCAGGCGAGAGTGCGCTTGGCGATCGGGTCGCTGGTAGGGACTTTCGGAAGCTTCCATGCAGGCATGTCCCCGCTGGGCGGAAACAAGTCCATGATGCCCCCCTCCGCCCCCATCACGGAAGAGCATGCCGATTTCCGGGTGCTGACCCGGGAGCTGGAAGCGGCGGCTCAAGGGGCGGTCAAGATCGAGGTCCGGGAAGACAAGCATTGGGTGACCATCCCGGAATCTCTCCTTTTTGAAAAGGATTCGCCCAGCCTCAAGGCGTCTTCTGCGCCTCTGCTCCAGGCTCTGGCAAAACACATCAAAGCCGGCACCTATCCAGTGGACATCATCGGCCACACGGACAACCGGCCGGCTCAGGAAAAGGGCTACCGGACCAACTGGGAACTCTCCGGGCTCATGGCTTTGGCGGTCCTGGCGTATTTTGAGCAACAGGGCGGGGTGGGGCCGGAAAGGCTTACGGCTTACGGATCAGGGGCCGAGCGACCTCTTCGTTCCAATGAAACGAAAGCATCGAGGGCGGAAAACAGGCGCATTCAACTGGTGCTTCACTCCAAAGGGCAGAGCGGCCTCAACCGCATTTACAAGGAAAAACCCGCAGGATTTCTGGACTACAAGCGATTCACCTTCGAGGTGTTTTGAGTTCCTGCCATGGGAAGGCGAAGAAAACGGTCTGCAGAAAGTCAGGGAGGCACTCCTTTCGGATGGATGGTCACTTTTTCCGATCTGATCACCCTGCTGATCACCTTTTTTGTCCTCTTGCTGACCATGTCTTCCATGGACAAGAAAAAGCTGAGGGAGATCGTGCGGCACCTGGGGGGGTCTCCGGGCGTGCTGGCCTATTCGGATTCGGGGGCCGTGCCCACTCTGGAGGAGTTCGTCAAGATGAACATGGACAGTGAGGCCAGGGTCGTCATGGACTCGGACATCATGAGCAAACTGCTCCTACCCTCTTTGAAGCAGGAAGGAGAAATCAAGGAGGCCCTCGACAGGCTGAGCCAGCTCCTCGATATCCGGAATGACGAAAGGGGCATTGTCATCTCCTTTCACGAAACGATTCTCTTTGATCCGGGAGCGGTGGAAATAAAACCCGAAGCCTATCCTCTCCTGAGTACCCTGGCCACCGCGATCCGGAATACGGAAAACGAGATTCTCATTGTCGGACACACCGATGACCTTCCGACTCGCCGGGGCGGAGTCGGCTCCAACTGGGATCTTTCCATGAGAAGAGGCCTCTCCGTGCTCGGGCACTTCTTGAACGAACACAAGCTGCCGCCCTCGCGGTTCATGGTGGGCGGTTGCGGGTCCTCGAAGCCCCTGAGCGTGGAGAGAAACAAAGAGGCGAGGGCGATGAACCGGCGGGTCGAAATCGTTTTCAGAACAGGCGAGGGCATGTAAATGGCGGATGAAGAGAAAGAAAAGGAAAACGTCATCGAACCAAGCGTTCCGAAGAAATCGTCCCTGCGATGGATTCTCCTGGGAGCGGGAGTGGTGGTGCTCGGTGCGGCAGGATATATCGGGTGGTCGTTTCTGGGGCCGAACCCGGCCAAGGAAGCGCCGAAAGTATCTGCCGCCGCAGCGCCTCAGCCTTCCCCTGCCAAGAAGATCGAAGCCACGAAGGTCATCTGCCCTCTGGACGCCTTCGTGGTCAACCTGATGGACAGGGCGACGGTCGCGAAAAGGTATCTCAAAGTGACCATGGCCCTGGAAGTCGGGGATGAAGAGGCCAAGGCCAAGGTGGAGAAGCACAAGACCCAGCTCCGGGACACGATCATCCTGCTTCTGACAGCCCAGGGATTTCAGGACATCAGCTCCATCGAGGGCAAACTGGGCCTGAAACAGGAAGTCTTGTCCAGGGCCAACCAGATCCTCGGAGCGGGTACGGTGAGCAGGGTCTATTTCACGGAATTCGTTGTTCAATAGGATCAGGGATGCCGAAAATACTTTCCCAGGAAGAGGTAGACTCTCTCCTTCAAGGAATCGATGAGGGGAAAATCGGCACGCCCGCGGCCGTGGCCCCGGAGAGCCGGGACCTTCCCCGTTACGATTTCCACAAGGAACACGGTCCGGTCCAGCAGCGCCTGCCCGGCCTCGCGGGGATCCACGAGCGCTTTGGAAACCTGCTGGCCTCCAGCCTGACCACCCTCTCAGGGGCGGAAGTGGACGTCACCCCCGGGGAGATGTCCTGTGCGGCTCTGGGAGACTTCTCCCGCTCCCTTCCCCTGCCGGCCAGCCTGAACCTGTTCAAAATGGAACCCCTGAGGGGGGTCTCCCTGCTTGTGGTGGAAGGCGCCCTGGTGTTTGCCTTTGTCGACCTCTTTCTGGGAGGCACAGGACAGCGCCATGTCAAGCTGGAGGGAAAAAGCTTCACGCCCATTGAACTCAGAATCCTGGAGAAAGTCGTCAGGGTGATGCTGGAAGGGCTGGAGCAGGCATGGTCGGACACTCAAGAACTGCGCATGGTCTTTGTCCGTTCCGAAATCGATCCCCAGTTCGCGGAGATTGCACGACCGGACGAACTCATGGTGGTGAGCCGATTCACGCTGCAGATCGGCAAGCTTTCGGGTCAGATCATCCTCTGCACCCCCTTCGCAGCCCTGGAATCGCTCCGGGGCCGACTGCGGGGCGGCTTTCGAGGGGAGACCCTGGGAGTCGACGAAAAGTGGAAAAAATACCTAGAGCAGAAGATCTGCGAAGTCAAGGTGGGTGTGAGCTGCACCTTGGGACGTTCCCGGATCACGGGACGAGAGTTGCTCCAGATGAAAGTGGATGACGTGATCCCCATGGAGCAACGGCCTGACGACCCCGTGATCGTTCGTGTGGAGGGCGTCCCCAAGTTCACAGGCTATCTGGGGGCCTTTCGCCAGAACAAGGCCATTCGCGTGGAAGGAAAATTGGTAACCGGTTAGCTCTTTGAAATGGATGGCTTGGGCCATGGGGGTCTCTCTAAAAACAGAACAACGAAGAGGCCACACCCCATCGGCCGGCTTTTGGCCATCCATTTCAAAGAGCTAAAGGGTTACGAAAATTGAACAGGGAGTGAACCTATGGGTGAAACGACAAGCGCCAAAAGCCAGATCCCGGCGGAAGAACAAAAGGCAAAGGCCGCCCCTCCTCAGAATCGGTACGATCTGGACCTCATTCTGGACATCCCTCTGGAGGTGCGCGCGGAACTGGGCCAGGTGAAAATGCTGGTGAGCGATCTTCTTCAGCTGGGCCAGGGGTCGGTCATCGACCTGAAGAAACCGGTCGGAGAACAGCTGGACATCTACATCGGGGACAAGCTCATCGCCCGAGGCGAAGTGGTGGTGGCGGACGAGAAGCTCGGGATCAGGGTGACCGACATCGTGAGCCCTGCCGAGCGGGTTCGTTCACTGGGTTAGGGAGCGCTTCCATGGAAGGCGTCAACGGTTTTGACTTCATCGGCTCCGGGGCAAGGACCTTGGCCATGCTGTGCTTTGTCCTCGCCCTGATGGTGTTGGTTCTGGTGGCCATGAAAAAGATGGTTTTTTACCGGCAGGCAGGGAAAAAGGAGGCGATGGTGAGGCGCATCGCGTCCATCCCTTTGTCCGCCAAGGAGAGAATAGACGTGGTGGACGTCTCAGGGCAGACCCTGGTTCTGGGGGTAGCCCAGGGCGGAATCCATCTCCTCATGAAACTCCCGGAAGAGAGCGGGAAAAAAGGCGAACCCGATGGACCCAAGGATCAGGCGGCACTC
>Ga0101944_10002557_pt1 | contig 28858 bp, 25 predicted proteins | sample DewCreD2012metaG_FD_75245 | JGI IMG/M metagenome (GOLD analysis project Ga0101944, IMG submission 75245) | Hot spring sediment bacterial and archeal communities from British Columbia, Canada, to study Microbial Dark Matter (Phase II) - Dewar... ... | reverse complement strand
ATGTTGACCATTATGAATGCTATGGTTCGTCACAAGGCCTCATGGGCAGCTCCGTAACCATTTCCGCCCACCTTCCACCTTGACTTTTAACACAGTTACTGCGAGCAAGCGCAGCGAGCGTGGCAATCTCCGACATGGCGGTTATGAGGACAGAGCGGGAGACTCCTCACTTCGTTCGGAGTGACATGGCTGGTTTAACGTCATTGCGAGCGAGCGGAGCGAGCGCGGCAATCTCCCGCTTGGCTGATCATAAGCAAGGTGAGGGATTCCTCGCTTCGCTCGGAATGACGTAAACCTTGGTTGTCCTTTTGAGCGGGCGCGGCAATGCTGCGCTCGGACAGACCAGCTCCTTTATACCTGCACATCCGGCCAGACCGGGTAAAACATGGCCCACTGGCGCGGGTAAGCACGGATGATCTTCTCGGCTTCAGCCAGCACCGCTTCGGCGTTCATTAATAACTCCGTATCCCGGTCGGGATGGGGCTGTGGCCAGATGGGCGGGCTGCACACCAGCCGGTAAAAGTGCGGGCGCGGGCTGACGCAGGCAACCACAAACATGGGCACCTCGCACTGCAGTGCCAGATGGACATACGCCACCGGCAGGGGCGCCGGCCGGCCAAAGAAACGCGGACGCAGACGGGCATCCGCCAGCGGGCGGTCCAGACCGGTCAACACCACGCCGCCGCTGCGCAGGCGTTGTTTGGCCTTGTGGGTGGCTTCGATGCTCATTGGCGTAACCTCGATGCCGACTTCCATGCGGATGCGGTTTTGCAGTTGGTAGCCGGAAGGCGGGCGCGGAAAGGAAAGTACCTGAAAGTTCAAGCCGCGCAGCGCCAGGGAACGCCCGGCAAGGTCAAAGTTGCTGGTGTGCGGGGTGAGGAACAATGCCGGATACTGCCCGCTTTTGACCTTTTCGAATAGATCGGCAAAGGATGGGTCAAAATCCGTGCGGCGCAGGACTTCCTGCGGGCGTTCAAGGTTGTGGTAAAAGTCATACAGCCCGTGGGTGTGCTGGTGCAGTACCTCGTAAACGGCGCGCCGGATTTCTTTTTCGCTCAGTCCGCCGCCTGAAATGACCCACTGGTTGGCGCGCAGGGCGCGCACCAGCGGGCTGCTGCGCCGCGCCGCGGTGATGGCTGCGCCGAGGTCGGCGATGCGGTAGCCCAGCCACGGGGGAGTGTGTTTGCTGACGGCCAACGCCAGCCAGACGCCGAAGCGGCTATTCGCCAGGGTTTGGAGATTGATCTTTGAGGTGGTCATCGAGCAGGCTGCGATTTTCTGCGAGGGGAGATTGATTCAGGACTTGTTGAATGCGCTGCTGCAGGCTGGTTTTGCCCGGCTGGCGTCTGCCCAGTCCACGCAGGGATTCCAGGAACATGGCGGTCAGCGATTGAGTCAGGTTTTGCAGGGAGGCTGCCGAAAGTTTCTCGCCGCGCTCGAACCAGATCACGGCGGCATAGCCCATCACCACCGTTACGGAGGAGGCAATTGCCGCGGCCAGCAGCCAGCCCGGCAGACCGCCCAGTTTGCTCAGTTCACCGAACAGGGTACGCCCCAGCAGCCCCAGCCCAAAGGTAGCCGCCAGCTCGCGGGCGCGCTCGAGTGTGATGCGGTAATTATAAATGCGGGCAATCCCCAGCACCATGACCGACTGGGTGACGATCAGCGGGGCGAAGTCAATCATCGGCAGCGGGGTCAGTGCAATCACCGCCGAAACCGATGCCGCGCTGACAATGGAACGCCAGGCCAGCTGCCAGCGGTAGTGCGGCAGACCCTGTCCGAGCGCGGCGGTGATTTCAGGCTGCAGGGCGGCAATGGCGGCCAGAATTTGCGGCAGACCTTCGCCGCTTTTCGCCACCAGCGGCAGCACCTGCGCGCTTTCCAAACCGAGGTTTTGAGCGGCGCGGGCAATCACCGCCGCGGACTGGCGGCGCACCAGATCCATCTTGTTCATCACGACGATGTAGGGCTTGTTCAGCGCTTTCAAGCGCTGGTATAAATCCAGTTCGGTTTGCTTGATGCCCTGAATGGCATCGAACACGATGATCAGCACATCCGCAGCGGCGGCAGCGCTCAGAGCTTCTTCCCGTTCGCGTTCGCCCACCTGCCCAACCGCATCTGCCCCGGGGGTATCCACCACATGGAACAGACCGGTATCGGCTTCCTGATTGGCGCGGGTTGTGCCGGGCAGCGGGCCGACTTCGGCGCGTTCGTTCTTTTGCTGCACAAACTGATTGTACAGGGTGGATTTCCCCACATTGGCCGGGCCGACGATGGCAATCCGGCTTTTCTGCCCAAAGGCAGTCCGGAACTGGTGGGCCGAAAGGCGCATCAGCAGGCGCAGCAGATTGGCATCCGGCGGCAGACCCCCCAGCAGGGCCTGCAGGGTGCTGCGGTCGGCCGGCGAAAGCGATTCCCACACGATGCGGAAGACATCGCGCGTTTCGGGAGGTAATTTGCGGAAAATATCCTGAAGGGTGGGCATGGTAAGTGGGTTAAATGGTATCACAAAGGCTAAAAATGGGGTATGATGAAGCCGTTTGAAAATCATGTGAAGGTCATGGCGTTGAAAACACACTCTCGTTGGATCGTTTTGGTGCTGTGCTGCCTGTTTTTCTTTTCGCTGGGCGTCACAGTGGCTTCGTTTGGCCCGTTGCTTCCGGAACTTTCGGCCCTGAATCAGGTGGATTTGAGCCGGATGGGGCAAATTTTCACCTTCTACTTCATGGGTTCGTTGATTTCTCAACTGCTCAGCGGGCCGCTCAGCGACCGCTTTGGCGAAAAGCCGCTACTGCTGGCCGCTACCCTGCTGCTGATGGGCAGTGTGGCGGCGCTGCCGTTCAGCCACACCTTTCCCCTCAGTTTGCTGCTGTTCAGCCTGACCGGCCTGGGCGGCGGGGCGATTGTGCTGGCTACCAATGTGCTGATTGCGCGGGTGTATGCCGACCGTTCCATTTCGGCGCTCAATTTGCTCAACCTGTTCTTCGGGGTGGGGGCATTTTTCAGCCCGGCACTGGTCGGCCTGATTGCCGGTCAAACCGGTAACGGGCGGCAAATCCTGTGGCTGGTGAGCGGTCTGCTGGCTGTGCAGGTTGTTCTGTTTCTGTGGCTGCGTATTCCCGCCCCCGGCCGCGCCGCTACGCAAAATCTGGCAAGCGGACTGGGTGTTTTGCTGCGCAGCCGATTGGTCTGGCTGCTGGCCTTTTTGCTGATGCTGTATGTGGGGGTGGAAAACGGTTTCGGCGGATGGATTACGGTCTATATGCAGCGCACGGCCAACCTGCCGTACGAACAGGCCGCGCTTTCGGCTTCCGCTTTCTGGCTGGCGCTGACCGCCGGGCGGCTGGTGACGGTGGGGCTGGGGATGCGGCTGAGCGCCGTGCGCATCCTCGCGCTCAGTTTGGGCGGGGCGCTGGCCGGCAGCCTGCTGATGGTCGTGGGCCGGGGCAACCTGACGCTCAGCGCGGCCGGCATTCTGCTGACCGGTTTCAGTTTCGCTTCCATTTTTCCTTCCACCGTATCGCTGAGCAGCGCCTCCTTCCCGGAACAGGCCGGCAGGGCGATGAGCATCATCAACGGCATGGCCAGCATTGGCGCCATGCTGCTGCCGTGGCTGCAAGGTGTGCTGCTCAACACCATTTCACCCGCCGCCAGCACCCTGCTCACCCTCGGCGGGGTGGTGGGCATGACGCTTTTACTGGCGGCCGTCCGCCCGCTGACCCGTTCAACCGTTCCATCTTCGCTGCCAAAACCGGCAGCCGGTTTTTCGGATGCCTTGAACCGTTGAGCCATGCTGCCGCGGGAATTTGAAACCGCCCTGCAGACCATTTTGGAACAACTGACCGGCCTGCCGGAAGCCTGGGCGTTGACCGGCAGCGTGGGAATGGTGCTGCAGGGCATGCCGCTGCAAGTGCATGACATTGACGTGCAAACCAGCCCGCTGGGTGCCATTCAGATTCAACAGCGGCTGGAGGGGTGGATGGTCGAACCGGTGCGGCAAGTTGAATCTTCCTTCATGCGTTCGCTGCTCGGCAGGGCGGTGGTGGAGGGGGTCGAGGTGGAAATCATTGGGGGAGTGCAAAAACGGCTGGAAGGCGGGGGGTGGGAAGAGCCGGTCAACGTGGCTGAACATCGTCGCCGGGTTGAATGGCGGGGGTTGAACGTGCCGGTGCTGGTTCTCGAATATGAGGCGGAGGCCTATCGGCGCATGGGGCGGCTGGAAAAAGCCGAAAAAATCCGCCGCTGGCTGGATTCCACAAAACCTCTTGACTAGAACAGATTTTCTGATAAAATAGGATATAATTAGTCAACAATTGAAAGGTTGAATCAACCGCCGCTGGCTGACGGGACTTATTTCAAAAGGAGATCAACATGAGCAGTGTCCGCGTTCTGGTTGGCACCCGCAAGGGGGCATTTATTCTTTCGTCCGACGGCAAACGGCAAAACTGGCAGGTGGACGGCCCGCATTTCGGCGGTTGGGAAATGTTTCATCTCAAAGGTTCGTCGGTTGATCCCAATCGAATTTATGCCTCACAGGCCAGTGAGTGGTTCGGGCAGGTCATGCACCGCTCGGATGACGGCGGAAAAACATGGCAGACGGTCGGGAATCAGTTTGCCTACCGCGGTGAGGTCGGCAGTCACCAGTGGTTCGATGGCAGCATCAAGCCGTGGACTTTCCGCCGGGTCTGGCATTTGGAACCTTCGCTGACGGATGCCGATACCGTCTTTGCCGGGGTGGAGGATGCCGCCCTGTTCCGCTCGACGGATGGCGGGCTGAACTGGGAGGAGTTGAACAGCCTGCGTCAGCACGGGACAAGCGCAGACTGGCATCCGGGAGCGGGCGGTTTGTGTCTGCATACCATTCTGCTTGACCCGCACGACCCGCAGCGGATTTTCATCGCCATTTCGGCTGTCGGCGCGTTCCGCAGCGATGACGGCGGTCAAAGCTGGAAACCCATCAACCGCGGGCTGAAATCGGATTATATTCCCGACCCCGACGCGGAATTTGGTCATTGCGTTCACCGCATTGCCCTGCACCCGTCCCGTCCGCAGGTTTTGTTCATGCAGAAACACTGGGATGTGTTGCGCAGCGATGATGCCGGTGAGCACTGGTACGAAGTCAGCGGCAACCTGCCCAGCGATTTTGGTTTTGTGGTGGCGGTTCACGCTCACCAACCCGATACGGTGTATGTCGTGCCCATCAAAAGCGATTCGGAACATTACCCGCCGGAGGGTAAATTGCGGGTGTACCGCAGCCGCACCGGCGGAAACGAGTGGGAAGCACTCACCGCTGGGCTGCCCCAGCAAAACTGCTACGTCAATGTCCTGAGAGATGCGATGGCGGTGGACGAACTCGATCCGTGCGGGGTGTACTTTGGCACCACCGGTGGGCAGGTGTATGTTTCGCCGGACGGCGGTGATCACTGGCAGGCGATTGTCCACGACCTGCCGGCGGTGCTTTCGGTGGAAGTACAAACGCTGCCATGATTCGCGTCGTTCTGCCGGCCCATCTGCGCAATCTGGCAAATATCAGCGGGGAAGTCCACCTTGACCTCCCGCCACCGGTCACGCCGCGCCGGATTGTGGACGAACTCGAAAAGCGTTACCCGGCTTTGCTTGGCACGATTCGCGATGCGCACACCCAACAACGCCGCCCCTATGTGCGCTTTTTCGCCTGCCGCGAGGATGTTTCCTTTGCCGACCCCGACCTGCCGGTAGCCCCGCCGGTGGCCGCCGGAGAAGAACCGTTCATCATTCTGGGCGCCATTGCCGGCGGGTAGCGCCGGGCAGTTTTTTCTTGACAGTCCGCCGTTCCGGCGGTACAATTTGACCGCAATTAGCCGAGATAGCTCAGTTGGTAGAGCACGCGACTGAAAATTGCGGTGTCGCCAGTTCGATTCTGGCTCTCGGCACACCCCCGCGCAAGCGCGCGGGGTTTTTTTATTCCCGCCAAACTCTGCTAACCTCACTGCGGAATAAATCCTGTTTGCATTCGATTTCTGAATTTTGCCCCCTCCTGCGCCTCCCCCAATATTGCTTTTGCGATATTGGGGGAGGTGGGAGGGGGTAAGTTCTGTTAGAATCAGGTGCATGAAGATGCAGACCGAACGTCTGACCGTGCTGGCGCTGGTATGCGTTGCGCTTGGCGCGGCTTTACTGTACTTTGGTTTGCAGCATACGGTGACGGTGTGGATAGACGGCCAATCTCTGACGGTTCAAACCCGCGCACTGACGGTGGGGGCAGCCCTTGCCGAAGCCAACATCCCGCTGGGAGCGTTTGACCGGCTGGCTCCCCCGCTGGAGGCGCGCCTGCCGCGCCAGGGCGTCATTCGGCTGGAACGCGCCCGCCCGGTGCAGATTCTGGATGCGGCCAGCGGACGCACCCATCACCTGTACACGCCGGAGCGCATCCCGGCCAACCTGCTGGCGCAGGCCGGTTTGCGCCTTTTTCCAGCCGACCGGCTGGAATGGAACGGCGCAGCGCTTGACCCGGCTGAACGGCTGCCGGAGGCTCCTGCCTACCTGCTGGTTTACCGCCCGGCAACTCCGCTGGAAGTCATCCTGGACGGTCAGCGCCTGCAGCTGATCTCCGCCCGGCCGACCCTGCTGGGGGCGCTGAGCGAGGCCGGCATCCGCCTGCGGGCAGCCGACCGCCTCTCACTGCCGGCGGATACCCCGCTGACCGGCCGCCCGCTGCAGGTGGAGATTGAACCGGCCCGCACCGTACAAATCATTGCCGACGGCAAAACCCACACCTTCCCGGTCAATGCCCAAACGGTGGGCGAAGCCCTGGCGCAGGCCGATCTTCCCCTCCAGAATCAGGATTACAGCATCCCGGCTGAAGACCAGCCCATCCCCGAGGATCGCATCATCCGCGTGGTGCGCGTGCGCGAAGAAGTGCTGGTGGAGCAGAAACCGATCCCCTTCAAGTCCACTTACCAGCCCGACCCGAATACCGAACTGGACCAGCGTTCGGTGGTCAAGGCGGGTGAACTGGGGGTGGAAGTTTCCCGCGTGCGGGTGCGCTACGAGGACGGGGTGGAGGTCAGCCGCCAGAGCGAGGCAAACTGGGTGGCAAAAGAACCGGTGGATCAGGTGCTGGGTTACGGCACCCAGGTGGTGGTGCGCACCCTCGAAACGCCGGAAGGGACGCTGGAATACTGGCGCAAGGTGACCGCCTTTGCCACCTCGTATCATCCCTGCGGGTTCAAGGCGGGCTGTTCCTACGCCACCGCCAGCGGGGCGACTTTACAAAAAGGCATTGTCGCCGTCACGCGCGCCTGGTATTCGTGGATGCGCGGACAGCGGGTGTACATTCCCGGCTACGGTTCGGCAGTGGTTGCCGATACCGGCGGGGGTTACCCCGACGGACGCAACTGGATTGACCTGGGCTACTCGGACGCCGATTACGTCCCGTGGGCCAGTTATGTCGAAATCTATTTTCTCACCCCCGTGCCGGCGAATATCCCATGGCTGCTGCCCTGAACCCCGCCCCGGTGGATGTGCCGCGCCTGCTGCGCGAACACGGCCTGACCCCGCGCAAGGGGCTGGGGCAGAACTTTCTGGTGGACAGCGCTGCCCTGCGCAAACTGACCGAAGCCGCCGAAATTCCGCCGGAAGCGGTGGTGCTGGAAATTGGGGCAGGGGTGGGCAGCCTGACGGTCTGGCTGGCGGCGGCAGCGCGCAAAGTGGTGGCAGTTGAACTGGATGCCCATCTGATTCCGTTGCTGCGCCAGACCCTGGCGGGACTGGACAATGTGACGCTGGTCGAGGGGGATATCCTTGCCCTCCGGCTTTCGGACTGGATTGAGGAAGAGGGCTATCTGGTGGTTGCCAACATCCCGTATTACATCACCTCCGCCATCATCCGCCACCTCCTGGAACACCGCCCGCGCCCGGCGCGCATGGTGCTGACCATGCAGCGCGAGGTGGCCGAGCGGATTTGCGCGCCGCCGGGTGAGCTGAGCCTGCTGGCGCTTTCGGTGCAGGTCTATGGACGGCCGCAGCCGGTGCTGCGCATCCCGGCCGGGGCCTTCTACCCCCCGCCGCAGGTCGATTCGGTTTCGCTGCGGGTGGATTTGTACCCTGAACCGCTCATCCCGCCGGCTTTGTTGAACGATTTTTTCCGGCTGGCGAAGGCCGGTTTTGCCCAAAAGCGCAAAACCCTGCGCAACAGCCTTTCAGCCGGGCTGGGCATCCCGCCGGCCGAGGCGGCCGCTCTGCTGCAAACCGCCGGCATTGACCCGCAGCGGCGCGCCGAAACGCTCGCCATTCCGGAATGGGAGCAGTTGAGCCGGGTGTGGGCGCAGCAGCGCGGCGGCTAAACGGGCTGCCGGCTGCGGTTTTTGCGCCAGCGCAAAGAACTTTGCCCTCCCCAAATAGATAATGGAATCAACCCGCCTGTCATGGCGGGACATGTCCCTGTATCTCCAAAGGAGGTGAACTGTGAGACGCCATGGATTGTGGATGATGGTGAGCGTCCTTTTCCTGCTGGCGGGTCTGGCCGCCTGTACTGCTGCGCCGACCACGCCAGCGCCGGTCCCCACCCAACCGCCGCTCCCGTCGGTGAGCGGTGAAACGCCGCAAGCGCTGGATGCACCCGCGCTGCTTCAAAAAGGCGGCTGCGGGGCCTGTCATGTCATCCCCGGTGTGCCGGGCGCGGTGGGTGTCATCGGCCCCGACCTTTCCCAAATTGGACTGACGGCCGCCGAACGGGTTGAGGATGCTGCTTACACCGGCACGGCAAAAACCGCGCTGGATTATCTGCACGAGTCGATTGTGAAGCCGGATGTCTTTCTGGCGCCGGACTGCAACGGAGCGCCCTGCCAGAAAGGGTTGATGACACCCGCTCTGGCGGCGCAGTTCAACGAGGCTGAATTGAACGCCATTGTGGAATACCTTGCCAGCCTGAAAGGTGAAACCCCGCCGACCGGCGGGGTGGAAGCCACTCCGCCGGTGGAGGTTGGAGAGGCACCCGCCCTGACCGCCGAGGAATTTGAGCAGGCGCGCCAGATCTTCTTCGACCGCTGCGCCGGCTGCCATGGGGTGCTGCGCAACGGCGCCACCGGCCCGGCGCTGACCCCCGATAAAACCCTGCCCAAAGGCACGCTGGCGCTGGCGTCCATCATTTTCAACGGCACGCCGCGCGGCATGCCCGACTGGGGCAAGCAGGGTGTGTTGACCGCCGAACAGGCCGAACTGATGGCAAAGTACATCCAGAACGAGCCGCCCGCCCCGCCGGAAATGTCCATGGAGCAGATGCGCGGATTCTGGAAGGTGCTGGTTGCCCCCGAAGACCGTCCGAGCGAGCCGCAGCACACCCGCAACTGGGAGAACTTCTTTGTCGTCACCCTGCGGGATGCCGGTCAGGTGGCGGTGATTGATGGGGATACCTACGAGGTGGTAGCCACGCTCAACACTGGTTATGCGGTGCACATTTCGCGCATGTCGGCCACCGGCCGGTATGTGTACACCATCGGGCGGGACGGCAAAACCGCGCTGATTGACCTGTGGATGGACCCGCCGGCGGTGGTTGCCGAGGTGAAGACCTGCTACGATGCCCGCTCGGTGGAAGTGAGCAAGTACAACGGCCCGGAAGGCGATTTTACCGACCGCTATGCGATTGTCGGCTGCTACTGGCCGCCCCATTTTGTGATTGTGGACGGGTTGACGCTGGAACCGCTCAAAGTGGTCAGCACGCGCAGTTATACCTACGATACGCAGGAATATCACCCCGAGCCGCGCGTTGCCAGCATTGTGGCTTCGCATTTCAGCCCCAAGTGGGTGGTCAACGTCAAGGAAACCGGCCAGATCTGGCTGGTGGACTACACCGATGTGCAGAATCCGGCCATCAAAATGCTCAACGCCGAGCGCTTCCTGCACGATGGCGGCTGGGATGCCAGCGGGCGTTACTTCCTGGTGGCGGCCAATAATGCCAACAAAATTGTGGTGCTGGATGTGCAGGAGGAAAAGGTGGCCGCCATCGTCGAAACCGAGAAAATCCCCCACCCGGGGCGCGGCGCCAACTGGATTGATCCGGTTTACGGGCCGGTGTGGAGCACTTCGCACCTGGGCGAAGGTGCGCTGGTTGCCATCGGCACGGACCCGGTCAATCACCCCGAATACGCCTGGAAGGTGGTGCGCACCATCCCCCTGCCCGGCGCCGGTTCGCTGTTTCTCAAAACCCATCCCAACAGCCCGTGGATCTGGGTGGACCACACCCTCAACCCGGACGAGGAAATTCAACGCACGGTGTGCGTGATTGCCAAGGCCAACCCGGTGGAGCCTTACAAATGCTGGCAGGTGGCCGACTACGGGCGGGCGGTGCATTTTGAGTACAACCTGCAGGGCACGCAGGTGTGGGTGAGCGTGTGGGGGCGCGCCGATGACCCCGGCCGGACGGGTGAGATTGTGGTCTATGATGACAAGACGCTGGAAGAGATTGCCCGCATTCCCAATCTGGTCACGCCGACCGGCAAGTTCAATGTGTATAACACGGTGAAAGATATTTATTAAGCCACCTTCATCACCCCCCTTCCCCGCAGAGGCGTGCGGTGAAGTTGACACTCACGAGGCGCAAAGCGGTTTACATTCCCCGCCCCCCTTCCCCGCAGAGACACGCGGTGAAGTTGACACTCACGAAGCGCCCAGCAGTTCACATTCCCCGCAGAGGCACGCGGTGAAGTTGACACTCACGAGGCGCCAAGCGGTTTACATTTCCCGCCCCCCTTCCCCGCAGAGGCACGCATTGAGCGGCTAAGGCAGCCTTACGGGGAAGGGGGGCTACGGGGGGTTGGGGCGAGCGGATGGGTTGTTTTCCGCAGCCTTATGGTAGTGGGTGGGTTGCGGGGCATGACGGCGGCAAGAAGTTATGGAATGACTTAAGCGGGAGGACCCCCTCCTGGCCTCCCCCAAAATCGCCCCGGCGATTTTGGGGGAGGTGTGCTGGGGGTGGATTAAGCAGCGGTTTGTCCTTCTTCCAGCGCCAGACGGATGGCTTCCAGCACGGCGGGCAGTTCGTTTTCGATCTGGTGATTCCAGAACCGCAGGACGCGGTAGCCTTGTGCCTGGAGTGCCCGCGTTCGCCGGCCGTCTTCACTTTCCTGTTCCAGATGTTGACCGCCGTCCACTTCGATAACGAGCCGGCGGCGCGGGGCGCAAAAATCCACGATGAAATTGCCGATGGGATGTTGGGCGCGGAAATGCACGCCGAAGAAGCGGTGAGCGCGCAGGTGCGCCCACAGACGCCGTTCGGCGGGGGTGAGGTTTTTTCGCAGGGTTTTTGCCCGCTGACGGGTGAGTGAGGGGGTGCGGGGCATGACGGCGGCAAGAAGTTATGGCATGACTTGAGCGGGAGGGCCCCCTCCCGGCCTCCCCCAAAATCGCCCCGGCGATTTTGGGGGAGGTGTGGTGGGGGCATTTTTCACCTGCCCTTACGGGCATTTATTGATTCGGACTACAAAGGAGTTTGCGACATGAAAGACGTTGCTATAAGTCTTAATGCCCTTACGGGCATTTATTGATTCGGACTTTTACAGTACGATGTCCCTAAAAATTACTTCCTCGCCGTCTTAATGCCCTTACGGAGGGTTCGACCAGTCCATGGACTGGTTCCGTTATATCGTAACCAGTGCGTAACCAGTCCGGCGCACCGGTTTTGAAAGCGTAACCAGTCCCGGACTGGTTACGCTGTTGCCATTCTCCGCTCCAGGTCTACAATGAATCTGCCAAACCCATTTCCAACCTGATCAGGAGAAAAAACATGGTCAACATCTCTATTTTATCCCATTTTCGGGACATTTTTCATACCCCCGCACGGCAAAGACCGACCTTACAGGCTGCTTTTCACCAGCCGGATCACCTGCCGGACTTCGTGCGGGATTGCCCGGCCGCAATGCGCCTGCTGGATTTGCTCGGTCCGCTTCACTGGGCTGACTTCCCCGAACGCAACCTGCAGCGCAACTGGGGTCAACCCGCCATTCCCTTTGCGGCTTTCAGTGCTGCCTGCCTGGTGAAGTTGAATGAGCATCTGGTTTCAATGGGCGACCTGCGCCAGTACCTGCTGGAGCACCCGGCTTTCATATGGCTGCTGGGATTCCCGCTGGTCACAAGCCGCCGCTACCGGTGCGGCTTCGACCCGCAGGCCAGCCTGCCCAGCGAACGCCATCTCAGCCGCTTGCTGCGCAAAGTCCCCCCTGCGGCAGTCCAGTTTTTGTTCCGAGACAGTGCGCGCTTGCTGCTGGGCTTTTTTGCCTCGCAGGGCATCACCGCCGGGGAGTGTATCTCGCTGGATACCAAGCACATTCTGGCCTGGGTCAAAGAGAACAACCCCAAAGCCAACCTCGAACAGCGCTTCGACAACACCCGCCAGCCGAAAGGCGACCCGGACTGCAAACTGGGTTGTAAGCGCCGCCGCAATCAGCGCTCCTCCCACTCAACGCCTGCCCAAACCCCGCCATCCCAGCCGCTGCCGGGCAGCGGGCTGTCGGTTGGTGAGTTTTACTGGGGCTACGGCTCGGGCACGGTGGTGACCAAAGTGCCCGGCTTTGGCGAATTCCTGCTGGCCGAACTGACCCAAACCTTTGACCAGGCGGATGTCAGTTATTTCTTCCCGCTCATGCAGCAAACCGAACACATTCTCGGTTTTCGCCCCCGTTTCGGTACTTTTGATGCCGCTTTCGATGCCTGGTATGTGTATGATTACTTCCACCGTGCCGATGATCCGGCCGCCTTCGCCGCCGTGCCCTTTGTCGAAAAGGGCGGTTACAAACCCGACCAGCGCCGGTTCGACTCGCAAGGTCTGCCGCTTTGTAAAGCCGGGCTGGCCATGCCGCTTCAATTCACCTACCGCGACCGCACGGTTTCAATCATTGAACATGAACGGGGTAAATACGTTTGCCCGCTGATCTTCCCCCACCCCCCCGGGCAGACCTGTCCAATCCAGCACCCCAACTGGGCGAAGAAGGGCTGTACCGTGACCATGCCCACCAGCCGCGGCGCGCGTCTGCGCTACGAACTTGACCGTGACAGCCAGCGCTACCGGGAGGTGTACAAACAGCGCACCGCCGTAGAACGCATCAACAGTCAGGCGTTTGCACTGGGCATCGAACGTCCCTGGCTGCGCAGTGGTGCCGCAATTGCCAACCTGAACACCTTGATTTATACGCTGATCAACCTGCGTCTGTATCAGCGTTTGCGCCAGCAGTATTCATGTTAAAGAATTCCCCCACCGGCGTAACCAGTCAAATGACTGGTTACGCTTTTTTTGCCTGGATGCGTAACCAGTCCTGACTGGTCGAACCCTCCTTACGGGCATTTATTGATTCGGACGAGTTTTCAAAGAATACCGCACGGTATTCAATGGTGGTCTTAATGCCCTTACGGGCATTGATTGATTCGGACCCCTACAAGGCGGGTATTAATTCAAAGGGATATTCTGATATGTCTTAATGCCCTTACGGGCATTTATTGATTCGGACCACTGACCGACAATTCCGGCTAATCAACCCCTAATCAGTCTTAATGCCCTTACGGGCATTTATTGATTCGGACATCGTGAGTTCTCCCTCGTGTTGGAGGCGCACGCCTCCTTTGTCTTAATGCCCTTACGGGCATTTATTGATTCGGACCGACAGGGTGGTGTTGACGGGCGACAAGCTCTTCTTTGAGTCTTAATGCCCTTACGGGCATTGATTGATTCGGACTGACAAACAGCGTGAACGCCAGAAGGAACTGTGGAAAGTCTTAATGCCCTTACGGGCATTGATTGATTCGGACCCAGTGATTATCGAGGTGGCGAACCGCCTCGATGTCCTGTCTTAATGCCCTTACGGGCATTGATTGATTCGGACATTGTTGGGGCTCTGAATAAGGGCTCAATAGACGAAGAGATTGTCTTAATGCCCTTACGGGCATTGATTGATTCGGACAATCGCAGAGTGTCTAGGAGAGTTTCTTGACACGGCTGAGTCTTAATGCCCTTACGGGCATTGATTGATTCGGACAAAAAACATAGGGGCGTCCGTCCGCCCCGAAAGCGATGACGGTCTTAATGCCCTTACGGGCATTGATTGATTCGGACAAAGGAGACAAAAAGATGAACGCAAAATTTGAATGTTATCGTTGTCTTAATGCCCTTACGGGCATTGATTGATTCGGACCAAAGAGAGGTGCAGAATGAAAATCCAATTCGAAATTGTCTTAATGCCCTTACGGGCATTGATTGATTCGGACCGAAAGTACATCACGGCAGCGTCCGGGTCGTCAACACACGGTCTTAATGCCCTTACGGGCATTGATTGATTCGGACACGATGACAACGGAGGTTGTCATCGGCGGGAAAAGATACGGTCTTAATGCCCTTACGGGCATTGATTGATTCGGACTGCGGTTTCGTTGCTTCCTTTTTTTGTTGTTTTACCGATTTTTTCCGCAAATTCTGCCTTCATTTTACATCCAATCTCCTTCTTTTTCAAGCCTTTGCGGAAAACTTTTCGCCTTTGCCCACAATTCTCATCTTTGTTGCGTACCCCCCTCCCTATTCCACCAAAAAAACACCGATTTTGAGAGGGGGGTACGCATAATCTATGCGAAACCCTCACACAATCACCACATCCGGCGGCGGCAGCGGCTTTCCTTCCCCCTCCACGCGGATTTTGGGGCGGCAGGCGGCGCACAGCGGGTATATCCGCAGGCTGTCTTCCCGCTCGTTCATCACCTTTTTGGCCTTTGCCACCAGCCGGTTCAGCTCGGCCGGCGTCAGCCAGGCCTCAAAGACGCTGCCCTGCACCCGCTCCCCCAGCGATTCCATCAGCCGCGCAATTTTTGCCCGACGGCGGTCATCGCTCAGGTCGTATGCCAGCACGTAAAAGGCGCGTTCGTCAGCCATCAGCGGAAGCCCATCGAACGATAATAGGCCTCGCCGCGGGTGACCGCCTCGGCGACCTGGCGCGCCTGCTCAATCAGGCACTGACGCAGGGTCAACTGCATGCCGGCGACCGGGTGGGTAAAGCGGCGCTCCATGCGCTCTTCAAAGGCGCGCAGGAAGACCTTTTTTGCCGCTTCGCTCATCACCACCGGCCGGCTGGCATCGCCGGGCGTAAAATCCTGCGGGGTAACGGCTCGGCTGCCGGCCGCCCACAGCGCCAGACCGTCTACCACCGGGCGGAACTCCTCCAGCAAGTCCAGCCCGAGCGCCGGGCGGTTGTATTCCACCTCGTGCAGAAAGCCGGCGTAGGGGTCCAGCCCCACTGTGCGGGCGGCACTGGTGGTCAGCCGGCCGAGCAGGGTGTAACCCAGCGAAAGCAGCACGTTGATACCGTCCGGCGGCGGGCGGCGCAGGCGGGCGTTGAAGTTCCACTGCGGGTCAAACAGGCGGCGGAAACCGCCGAAGTAAGCCGCGGTGGCGCTGCCTTCCAGCCCGCGCAGGCTGTTGAGGTTCATCTTGTTGGGCAGGCTGATCAGCGCGTCGCTCAGCCGCGCGGCGGATTCGTCAATGTGCGGGTCGCCGCGTTCGCGGTTGTGGCGCTGGAGCAGGGCGCGCTGGTGTTCCAGCTTGGCGCGCACCAGCGCCTTGGCCATTTGCAGTACAAAGGCGGGGTTTTCCAGGGCGCGGTACTGGGCGCGGCGCAGCGGTACGTGCGGGGTCAGTTCGCCGCTCAACACACCGCGGAACTCGCCCTGCTGGGAGAGGAAAATCACCTCGATGCCCTCCCCCAGCAGGGCATCCATCAGCGGCGTGGTCAGCCCGATGTTGCCGAACAGCACAATCTGGCTGACCTGGCCGATGGGGATTTGGGTGAGGATGCGGGTTTCGCCGTTTTCCTCCATTTCCACCTGCACGCGGCGGTTATGGAGGCGCAGTTTTGCATTTTGTTGAACGACATATAAAGGCGGCATGAACACCTCCGGATCAAGAAAAAAGCAGGCTCAACCCGTCCGCGGCAGGTCATGCCGGTTGTTGATTTAAAGACCCGTTCCGAAAGAAACGCTATTCGGTTGTTAAGGTGCAGGTAAAACAGGATAACAGCGGCTCACTCCGCCGCGCGGCCGGGGGAAGGCAGGCGGCGCGCCTGCCCCAGCCCGTAACCCGTCCCGCTGCCCAGCCCGGCGTAGCGCGCAAACTCGGCCAGGTGGTACAGCGCGCTCAGCCAGAAGCGGTCGTACACGCTGGCGGTGTAGGTCACCTCGCCCACCGCGCCGATGCGCAGGCCGCCTTCCTTGACCGGCACGGCCAGGCTGTTGAGGCGGTAGCGCGAAAGGTGCAGGCATTCGGCGGCAAAGCGGCGGGTTTCGGCCGGCAGCGCCAGCGGGGCAAAGGCGTTCCAGCGTTCCAGCAGGCTGGCAAACACCTGCTCCGCCAGCGGCAGGGGCAGGTGGCGGCCGTTGACGTGAAAGGTGGTCGGGCTGGCCAGCTGCAGCGTCAGGCGGCGCGGGGGGGCTGCCCCCACCAGATGGCCGGCGGCAAAGTCATCGTAGGCGGCCTGCCCGGCCCACGGGTGGCCGGCCGGGTCGAGGTGAACGGCTTCGACGCGGAAGGGCAGGTAGTCCAGCTGCAGCGCGGCGCCGGGCGCCAGCGCGCCGCCGGGCCGAACGGCCTGCAGCAGCAGCGCGCTCAGCCGCGCGGTGAGGGCGGTAAAGCGCAGCGTGTAGGTTTGCTCGCACAGCGGCTGCCGGCCGGCGCCGAAATGCCCCATCAGGTTCGAGGCGGTGTACGGGCGCAGCCCGCTTTCGTCGTGCAGCTCGGCGGCCAGGGCTTCATCGGCGCGGCGGACGACATCCAGCAGCAGCGCCTGAGCAGCGCGCCCCCACCACTGGGGCAGCGGGCGCTGCGGGGCGCCAGCGGTCAGCGGGCGCAGGATCAGCACCAGCGAGAGCAGGTCGGGGGCAGCACTCATGCCGGATTCTCCCCGCCGTTGGCGTAGCGGGCGGCGCGGGCGCGCTCGCGCACCTCGTTCAGGTTGAGGATTTCGGCCACCTCGTAGCTCGGCGGCACTGCCGCGGCCACCGGGCGCAGGCGCAGGATGGGCGGGAAGTAGCCCATCCGTCCGTGCAGCTCGGCCAGCAGCAGGGCGGTGATGAAGTTGAGCGAGGGCGGGTTGATCAGGATGGGCGCGCTCTGCCACTGCTGCGGGGTGAGCGGAATGCGCGCCATCAGCGCGCTCAGCTGCGGCAGGAAGGGCTGGTCATTTTTGAAGTGCACGGGGATATCGAAGGTTTGCTCCACCGGCCGGCCGATCAGCGCCTCCACCTGCTGGAGCTGTTCGGGGGTGAGCGGATGAGAAAAGTTGAGCAGGAGCATGGGAATACCTCTAATCCTTTGGGGTAGTGGAAGTCGAGGGCGGGTTTTCGGATGGGGGAAGGATGCCCCACGTGACCAGCCGCTGGTACAGGTCGGCCAGCACTTTCGAAATCTCGCGCTCCACTTTGGAAAGTTTCATCCGGTCGGCCTGATGCTCTGCGTGGCTCAACTGATTGCGCAGCCTGGGCAGGTTAGCAAAGGTTTTTGCCATGCACTCTGCATCCGGCCATGTTTCGTAAATCTGATAGCCGATTCGATTCAGGTCATCAACGCTGAATTTGCGCTGCTCACCGCTGTTTTCATCGGTGATCGGCTGACCCAGTCTGGCAATGCCCGAAATGGCTCTTTCAAAGGACGCCCGCTGGTCGTGTTTCAACTGAATGATTTTTTCATAACGAAAGGCTACCGCATCAATCATCACCTCGCGCGCCAGCGTGACAGCCTGAAGCATCTGACCATGGCCGACATACCACTCAATCATTTTCCATTCCCGCCGGATAAACTCCATCGGATTATCCAGCGGTTCTTCCAGCGCAAACTCATCAAAAATATGGATGATATTTTCTGACAAGACGCTGAAAGGTTTAGAAGTATAAGAGAACGATGCGCCAGCCTTCATCAGGTCGGGAGCAAGGGAAGTGCTGGCTTTCATTAAACTGACCGGCTGACACAAAAAGGCCGCCTGCGAAACCGCCCGTAAGGTTTCCGCAGCGCGTTTTTGCTCCTTGACGCTGGCCAGCAATTGCGCCAGCCGGTTGGCGTTTCCGGTTTGAACGAATTGATCGGAGGCGTTGATCCAGTCCAGCATGGCGGCAAAGCGCGAAAGGTCCAAAACCGGCGCTTCCCCGTTATCTTTCAAATCCAATGCGCCGTAAAGAATGGCGCGAAGCGTCACATTTTTAGCCGACTTCAGGTAGGCTGCAAACAAAAACGCCAGAAAGGGAATCGAGCGCAATCCATGCGTAATATCAAAGGTGACCTCCTCGCCTTCCTGAATGTATTCGATGACCCTGTCGAAGATGCCCCACATTTCAGCGTCATCCCTGCCGGTTGGAATGGGTACTTTTTTAATACGCGGGTCATTCTTTTCTTCCAGAATTCGATAGACCAAATCGGCTTCGCGGGTGGTCAGCACCAGCATGCGGTCAAAGGTTAAAAACTGGAGCATTGCCTCGGCAAACACCTGTCCCTGATACTTCTTTCCTTCATAGCGGTAGGTGGTTTGCTGAGGTCGGATGCCCAGAAAGGTAATTACCGTGTGCGTCATATCTACCTCCACAGGGATTGATTACCCTTGACTGCCTTGAACTGCACCAGCACCCAGCCGAGCGGCAGGGCCGGGCTTTCGTCCGTCCTTCCGTTGGCGGTTTTTTGAAACGCGGCCGCCACCCGGCGCGAGAGGGGGAAGGGGTCCCCGGCATTACGCCGCCCGCGCGCCATGCGGAACTGACGCAGCAGCGCCTCGCGCACCTGCGGGCTGGCAAACATCTGCGTCCCAAAGGTTTTGCTCTCCCAGCCGGTGCCCCAGCCCAGGCACACCAGCATCTGATTGGGCTGCAGCTGGCTTTTCAGGATCTGGTCGTAGAACGAGGTCAGCCGTCCGGCGTTGGGAATGCGCTCGAACCAGGCTTTTTCGCGGCGCGCCTGCTCCAGCGAGCGTTTGTTGACCAGCGCCGGCAGCCCCAGCAGGGCGCTTTCGGCGGTGAACTTCAGTCCGGCGCTTTTTGCCCACGCGGAAAACAGCGCCGTATCCACTTTGATGGTCAGTTCAAAGGTCACGTCCGGACGGATGGCTTCCATTTCGATGGGCGAAGCCAGTTGGCCGCCGCGGTTGATCACCCGCGCGTTGACCACCATCAGCGCCTCGCCGGCGGTCAGCGGCAAGCTGTCGCTGACCTGCAGGGCGCGCAGCAGGTCGCGGTTGGGGTTGGCGCCCAGCAGAGAACGTTCCAGATCTTGCGCGGCAAACTTGGGATTGCGCCCCAGCCGGTTGACTTCCAGCTGTAAGCCGTGCTGTTTCCAAAGGTTGGCCGCCAGCGCGGTGCGCAGCGCACCTTTCAAGGAACTGCCGGGCAGGTATGGGCGGTCATACACATCCTTGATCTGCTCGCGCAGCACGGCCCCCTCGCCGGTAGCGCGCGGCACGCCTTTTAGAACGTAGCGGAAGAAAGGACTGTCGGCGCGGTAGTCGCTCGCCTCCAGCAGCTCCACCGGCGGCCGTTGGGAGATGATCGCCAGCTGGCGCGGGTCGTCAATCTTTTGCGCTTCCAGCAGGCGGTTGTGGTCAATCCGCCAGGTTTGACCCCTGTAAATGGCGTAATCATACTGATTGAGCAGTTCCACACCGCTGCCGATGTGCAGCGGGGTAAGCGTGGAAACCTGCGCCTCGAAGAGCGTGTAATCAGGCATGTTGACCTCCTTGCGCCTTCAAGCCGGCCGCGCAAGCCAGCCCGTAGCGGTAAATGGGGTGCGGCAGGTCACCCGCCGAACGCGGCGAAACATCACACACCTCGCCGGCCGGGTAGGCGGGCAGGTTCAGGCGGCTGCCTTCGCTGACCATCAGCACGCGCTGGCGCAGCAAATTTTCCCTGCCGAAGGGGTCGCTCCAGCCGCCCACACTGACCAGCTGGTAGCGGCCGTTTTGCAGCGCAGCCGGCAGCTCCGCGGCGCGCGGGTGGTAGCGGCTGAGCAGGAGAACCGCCTGGCCGGAACGGACAGCGGGCAGTTCCCACGCCAGGTTTTGCGGGAAGCCCTCGCACACTTCAAAACCGCCAAAGCCGATGGAGCGTTTGCCGCCCAGCCCGCTGAACTGCAGGCTGTCCACCGCGCGGCGCAGCAGCGCCCGGGCAGGATGCCGCTCATCCGCCAGCCACTGCACGCCGAACCACAACCCGCACCCTTTTTGAAAATGAATTTGAACGGTGTGGAAGATATCCGACGCCTGCCGGATGCGGTCCACGCTGACATGCGGCTGGCGGGCGCGCTGCCACACCTTTTGGCGGCGCAGGGCAATCAGTTTGTTCTTTGGCAGGCGCAGGGCGGGCGGCAGCCGTTCCGCTTCTTCCACCGTCAGCCACACCTGGCCGCCCTGCAGGGTGATTCCCTTCTCAACCGGCGCGTTGTCCTCTTTTGGAAAGAGGTACTCATCCAGCGGCTCACCCTGCAGCAGACGCCGGAACAACCCTTCGGACAGGTATTGAACCTTTTTGATTCGTTTGCCGTACTCGCGCAGGTTTTCTTGGCTGAGCGCGCTCGTCCAGTCCACCACGGCCGGGTAAAAGCGTACTTCCCCGGCGTAGGGAAAGGTGGAAGTCAACAAAAAGGGCGGCTGAGGCGGATCGCTGAGAAAAGGCTGTAAGAACAGCGCCGGGTCTTCCCCGTCGGCAGCCAGCGCAGCCGTCAGCGCGCTGAACAGCGTATCCGAGGGGATGGTCGCCAGGGTATCTTCCAGTTCCAGCCCGCGCCTTCCAACCCGTACGGCGCCCTTCAGTTTGAGGGCATACACTTCAAAGGGTGGCATGACGCCCTCCTACAATTGAGAAAGAATGGTCTGCTGCAGCGAAGCCAGCCCGCCGGCAAAATCGGCTACGGTTTCAAATTGACCCAGTTCGAGCGGTTTGGCGCTGTAATCCTTGCCGCGCCATTCCACGCGGATGTTTTCGATATCCACCTTGCCGGAGCCGCGGCTGCCCAGCCCGCCGAGGTAATCATCCAGCAGCAGTTGCAGCCCTTCGGCAATCACTTTCAGGCGCTGCACATCCTTTTTGGCATCGCAGTCTGCGCCATCATAGACCGAGTACACCAGTTCCGCTCCGCTGAAGCGGGTGCCGGCCGGCACACGCTCCATCTGGCGCGGGTTGGCCGCCGAAGTAACCCGGTCAATCGAAACCTCGGTCTTGACCTCGGTATAGGGCAGGTCGGTGCCGGCTTCTTCCAGCTGCTTTGCGCTCTGCTCGTCCATGAAAACATCCCGCACAATCAGGCGGGTGGGGGTGGCAAACTCGCGTTCGCCCGGCACGCCGAAGGTGGTGCAAACATCACAATTCAGATAAGTCTGCTTGTCATCGCTCTTGTCTGCGCCGCAGGAATGGATGTAACCCTGACCGATGCGCTGGTTTTGCTTGAGTCCCTTGTACTTTTCCAGCAGGCTGCGCATTTTGCCGCGCAGGCTGGAGCCGGGGATGTAGGGGCGGTTGGTCAGCGGGTCGCGGATGACGGTTTTGTCCACCCCGCCAATTTCAATGCCGGATTCGGTGCCGCCGATGTGCAGCCCGGTTTTGGCAACCACATCGAAACGAATTAAAACGCGTCCTTTGAGTTGAATGCTGTTATTGCTCATCATAACCTCCTGAATTTTAAGTCGTGCGGGGTGCTAGTTGCCGCCATAGGCTTTGTGATAGGCCAGAATGGCTTCAAAGAATTCGACAAAACGGTTGAAGTACTCATCCTGCTTGTCGGCCGGCGCCTGAGTGACCGCATCCAGCGCCGGTTTCAGCACGTCCACCAGGGCGCGCACCGCCTGGCCGCGCTCGCGGCGGGCGCGGTACTCCATTTTCGGTTTGAGCAGAATCAGCCGGCGCAGCACCTTTTGGCGCTCGGCATCTGCCTGAGGGCCTTTCTGGCGGGCAACCGCCCACTCGCCCTGAATCTGGCGCACCTCGCCGAACAGGCTGCGAATCTGGCTGGTGGAAAGACTCAGGTCTTTCAACTCTTTGCCAAACTGGTCTGCCGTTTGCACCAGCAGTTCACCGCTGGCATCCTGGGTAATGATCTTTTGCACTTCATTTGCGGGTATTGGACTCATGTCATTCCTCCTGTGAATTGAGCATATAAAAATCTGGACTTAGTTCTTTCAAAACAGGGATTAATTTTTCCCGAAAATTTTCAGACAGTTTGTATAGCGTTCTCCTGAAACTTCTTTGATTTTCTCCAATCAATTCTCTTAAGTAATTGGCAGCAAAAATCACATGGGTTAAATTTGTAAAGAAACGAACCGTTCTAAAATCCTCTTTTTCAGTTAAGACCGATAAACTTATGCAGAAACTTCTTGCATTTTCTCCCATAACCCTTTTAATAATTCGTTGACTAATTGGTCCCCCAAGATCGACTTTAATTGCCAATTCCTCAGTTTCATTCCAAAAACTCCTGGTTGTTTGGGGAGGATAATTTCTTTTTTGCGTCTCTCTGATCCATGCTTTCCAATAAATGCGGTCGAGCATAACTCCGACACGAATGTCCTGTTCTTCACTTAAGAATATCTCAGAAACAGGGACTTCCGTCCTTTCTTCAATAGGTTGATCAAGGGTTAATTCCTCTGTGTGCACTAGATTTAATGTGTCAATGTCATTTGGAGAAGTTTCTTCCTCCTCTTTGTTTCTTGTGTAGGCCTGCTCACTGTTAATTACTACATTCTCTGCTATATCCTCCTCTCCAGAACGATATTCACCAATTATTTCAGGTAGGGCTGTTTCCAGATAAAACGGAATCGAACAAATTTGTGTCAATTCCTCATCAGAATAAATCCAGCTCTCAATCTTTTCAAGGCTCTCAGTATCGCAGTGAACCTCGATATATTTTCGGATTTGCTCACGAGTGAACGGTTGTATTTTGATTTCTATAATCTCGCTTCTATATTCATCCGCAAAAGATGGCAGGGGTGGTCGAGTAGCCAGAATAAACTTCAATTCAGGATATCTTCTTGTCATATCTTCTAAAACTCGGATAAATTGTCTTCTGGCTTGCTCATTGAATAATTCATCAATGCCATCCAGCAGTGCCACAAAATGGTATTCCTGATTTTCAAACAACCGATACAATTCCTCAGGTCTATTATCCAGAAATCGCAAACCTTCACATAAGCGATTAACAAGCAAGTTTTCCAATTGGCGTATTTCCTGCAGGCACATATCCCTCAATGAAACAAAAATCGGGATAAAACCAAATGGGTGGTAGAATCTCTTGAAATTTTCTTGATTACGAATATCCCCCTCCAATGATTCAGCTCGACCATAAGCAAACCTTTCGAGTATAGTGGTTTTACCAATGGCAGCTTCGCCAATCAATACAAGAACCTTTTTGTTACTATCCAGGAAGTCTTGAATCTCTTTGATAACTTCCTTGCCATTTGGTGTTAGCAGTTCTTGATATCCCTCTATTTTTATGGATTTTTGGTGCCTCTCTTGAAGAAGGGTAAAATAACTTTTCCACTGTTCAGGAGAGATGTATGGGCATTTGGTGTAGGGGAGGTAAAACCTTTCCATTTCGGGGATTAATTCTGTGTTGCTCTCCCCACTTCGTATCCAGCATTGCCCTTTTTCTATTTGATGCAGATCTTTTTTGACTTTGAACGGATTTTCGGTCGGTAAAGCAGGTATTTTTACAGATAAAATGAGATGCCCATCACAATTAACCGCTTCCAGTCCAACAATAAGGTGAGGTTCGATAAAATTTATAATTTCGTCCTTGATTTTTCTCTTGAGTCCATCAACGCTTCCTCCACATCTGGGTAACATATCATTAATTCCATGAATTATTCCATAATCATTAACCCCCAATATCAACTCTGATTCCTTACCCGTAAACCTGCTTGTATTGGCCAGAGCAATGATATCCTTGATAAAACTTGCTTTACGCCGATCATCCCACAATTCAACATATGCCTTCCGATCAAAGAGAAGACCTTCTTGCTGAGTTATTTTTCTTCGGAACGACTCATCACATTCCATAGGGCATCTCCTTAACCTCTGCGGGTAATCAACTCTGCCCAGCGGGCAGCCAGGCCGATCCATTCGATGCTGCGGAATTGATCCTGTTTCAGGCGTTCGCGCAGCTCATCCACATCTGGTTTGGGTACGCCTTTGATGCGGCTGAGGTAATACTCCGCCAGCCAGTTCCACGGCCCCCACAACACCTGCCGCTGACCGGCATGGTTAATATCCTCGCCGCGCTTCTGCCGTTTTTCCAGCGTGCTGCGATACAACTCGTGCAGGCGAATCAGTGTGCCAATCACGGCGCGGTTCTGGTTATCCTTCACCATTCCTTTCAAACGGTGCATCAGGGCATGCGCGGTATTATTGTTTTGCGATTCACAATCGTGGCAGCCGAAACGCTGCCAGTTGAGCGGCTGCCCCAGAAAACTGAGCGCGTCTTTTTCCCGCTCTTTGCCGTTTTCCCACCAGCGGTAGGCCTTGGCCTGTTCTTCGGCAGCGCCGGCTTCTTCGGCAGCCTGATAGAGGGGGTACTTGCCGCCCACCAGCACAATCCCCCCGCTCGGGTGAATATCGGGGTGCTCGCCGGTAAACCGGCTCAGGTCGCGCCGCAGGCGGATGGCAAATTCCACCACCGCATCCCAGCTGCCGGCGAAGAACAAATCATCACCACCGGAGTAAATCGAATACAGGCGGTCGCCGTATTCTTTCTTCATCTGTTCGGCAATCTGCCCCACCCAGCCTTCAAAGAACAGGCTGACGGCGAAACTGAGCGAAGCAATCCGCGAAAGCGTCGCGCGATTGCCCAATCCTTCGGCAAAGATTTTGCCAAGGTTATCCACATCCAGACGCAGCACGCCTACACGTTTGATGCCGTTTGCCTGCTCTTCCAGAACGCTCAACGGCTTGACCGAACCGGGCACGGGCAAGTCATCCACTTTGCCGCGCAACTGGTTATGCTCTTCATCGGTCAGAATTGGGGTTACGTTGACCAGCAGGTAACGCGCAACAGCACGGCTGGGATGCGGTTTACAGGCACGGAAAGCGCCGTCATTCAACGCAAACACAATTCCCTGCGGCTCAGGCTTGAGTTCCTCCAGCACTTCCACCTCATAACCAAAGCGGCGGGCAACTTCCTGCCAGCCGCGTCCGGCCTGCAGGGTAATCTGCCCCGGCAGGTCGGGTTCACACGGCTGCAAAACCAGAAATTGCGCCTTGCGCAGCTGCTTGCCCAACGCTTCGTAGGATTCGCACACCGGGCATTTGTTGACCGTTTGCATCACGCCCTCATCCACCTGCCTCACTTTGACCCCGGCGTGCTCCCGTCCGCACACAGCGCACTGCTGCGGCGCACTCCCGCCCACACCGTGCGGCTCAAAGACGCGGGCAAGATCCGCCTCCAGCCCTTCCAGCCGCTTTAATTTGGCGGCGTTGATTTGACCGATCAGCCCGTCCCACTCGGCGCGAATGTTGCCGTTGAAAAAGTGCCGGCCGTTCAGCAGGCGCGCCTGTAAAATCAGGCCCAATTCGCCCTGATGCTCGTTGAACAGGGCGCGGGTAATTTGCGCCTGAATTTCAGGCAGTTTTTCGGCGTCTTCACGGCGGGCAATCAGGTAAAAATTGCCGCCGCCGGCGTAAATCAGGTTGGTAATGGGCAGGTTGAGCTGCTCCATCACAAAGCGGGCAATCACCAGTCCCAGCAATTGCAGGTAAAACGACCGTCCGCGCAGACCGCTGGCTGCCCCGCGCGAGGTGATGGTGTAAAGAAAGCTTTGCACGCCGGTCAGGTCACCGCCGACCAGCGCCACCAGTTCCTGGTCAACCGCTTCCGGCTCACGGGCAAATTCATTCAGCTGCGCATCGCTCAGCGTTGGACTGTCACACAGCGCTGCTGCCAGTGCGGCCGTCATGCGGCTGTGATCGTAAAGGCTGATGTCCGGTCTGGTTTTGTAGTAAGCCGAAGGCACACACCACAGCGTTGTCTGCATCTCCGCCAGCAGGCTTTCAAGGTAGCAGGGCAGGTTGCTGCCCTGCTGAAAGGCATCCCTCAGCCTGCTCGCCTGTTCGGCAAAATGGTTGTACAGCTGCTCGTACTCCTTCCAGGGGTCACCATTCTTATCGGCGGGGAAGAGACTCTTATCACTCAATTCCAGAGCTCTTAACGGCCAATAGACCTGCTTAATTTCATTATCTGCCGCGTGAAGGCGCACATCCGAAAAAATGGAGAGCAGCTGCGCCGGGTGATTGTCCCGCTTTTCTTCATTGGGCAGCGGGTCGGCGCGCTCCCCCGCCGAAAGGCGGTCGGCCAGCGCTACGGCAGCCGCCAGACGGTCGTGGGGTGTGTGGTGTCCGCCAACCGCCAGTTTAATCCGGCCTTGCCACGCCTCAGGCACATATTTTTGAACAAAATCCTCACTGAGCAGGGCGTGTTTGTATTTGTAGTCACGCTGTGCCGCATCATCCCATACCCGGCTGGCACCCTCCCCCGCCCGCAGGGCAAACTTGCCGATGTCGTGCAGCAGTCCTGCCAGCGCCGCCAGAAAAACCTGATCATTTTTCTCCATTCATGCCCTCCTTTTTTGGTAAAAAAAAGCACTGCTGGCAGCCGGGTTCCCCTCGGCTGCCCCCTGCAACCGCCGCCGTCTGTCAGCAGTGCATTTTGATTGTAGGTGATTTACGCGTCGTTGTCATGCGGGTTTTCCCCTATTTTGGTCACATAATAGCCTTGCAGCAGCGCCATCAGCTGCGTTCGGTTCACACTTTCCATCTGCCAGTGCTGCGCCGCTTTGGTGTATGCCGAGCGTAAATGCTGCTCCACCGTGCGCGGCGAAAGATGCAGCAGGGCGGCAATTTCCCGGTCGCTTTTGCCGGTGGTTACCAGAATCTCCACCACCTGCCGCTCGGCAAAAGTCAAGGTACCCATCACAAAGTTGTGCATGTCCTCGCGGCGGCGTTCCAGCTGCAGCCGGCGGATGGCATCCAGCGCTGCCCAGGGGTCATCAATGCCGCGCAGGCTCAGCCAGGCCGGAGAAAGCTCACCCCAGCGCACCACCGGGATGGCGGCTAACTGCACTGCATCACCCGGCTGGGGGTGCAGCCGTTTGCTGGTCAAAAAATCGCCGGCCGAGTACAAATGCCACAGACGGTCATCCTCATCAAAAAGCATTTGGGCCGCCACCATGCCGTAAATGGACATAGTCTTGCGTCCGCCGGCAATCAGCAGATGCACCGTTTCGCCGTTTTGCTTGGCAAACGCAATCCGGCGGTAGATACAGCGCAAAACCGCCTGTCCGGCGGCCGCACTTTCGGTATCGGCAAACGGCTTTCCCCGCTCTTCCAGCGGGAAGAAAGAGAAGACAATCCCCCGCGGCTGATAATCGCCCAGCGCGGCTTGCAGGCGCTGCACAGCGTCCTCAATCGGCGTGCCGGGGGCGGTGGTATGCACCACCTCCACCCGCCGAACGGCAACCCCCTTGCTGAATAACAAATCCAGCCCGGCAGTAACCACCTGGGGTTCACTGCCGAGGGTAGCAATCAACACCGGAAAAGATTGAAAATTCATGATCAGGAATTCAGAACTTTAGAAACGCCCCAAACTCTTTCAATTATACAAAACTTTCTTCCCGCTCCAAACAAATTTTATTATAACCTTTCCAACACCAAAAAACCACTCAAACGCTGATCTTTCTTTTACACTTTGCTAATATTTTTCATAGACTGATGAATTATTAAATAAAACGCAAGCCCAAATCAACCATATCCGTAAGAAAGGAGGGATGGCTTATGTTGGAACCTCTCTTCCCCTGGCGTGAGATGCGCCGCATGGAGCGCGAAATGGACCGCATGCAGCGCGAGATGGAGCGGATGTTTGATACCTTCTTCCCCCGCCGCCGACGCTGGATGGAGGTCGAATTCCCGCCTTTGAACATTTGGACCAACAATGATCAGGCAATCGTCACCGCAGAATTACCCGGCATCAACCCGGAAGAACTGGAACTTTCTGTCAACAACGACACCCTCATCCTGCGCGGTAAGCGGCTGGTCAACCATCTGCCGGAAGGCGCCCGCTATCAACGCCGCGAACGCTTCCAGGGTGAATTTGCCCGCTCGTTGCAGCTGCCCTTCGCCATTGATGCCGACAAAGTGGAAGCGCACTACGAAAACGGCGTGTTGACCATCACCCTGCCGCGCGCAGAAGCCGATAAACCCAAGCGCATTGCCGTGCACGCTGCCGAATCCAACGGAAAGGAGGGATGAGCCATGACTGAGGAAACCCGCGCCATTCAGGTTCAACAGGAACAACGTCCCGCCGTCCGCGAAACCCGCAGCCGACGCGTTTTCGCTCCGGCGGTGGATATCGTCGAAACCAACGACGATATTCTGGTGCTGGCGGATATGCCCGGTGTCCGGCAGGATGACCTGGAGGTCGTCCTCGAAAAGAACGTGCTCACCATCCGCGGCACGGTGCAGCTGCCCGCCATGCAGGATTACGATCTGGAATATGCCGAATACGAAGGCGGCGATTACGAGCGTGTCTTCACTCTTGCCGATGACATTGACCGCGAAAAAATCGAAGCCGAAATGAAACACGGCGTGCTGCATCTGCGCCTGCCCAAAGCCGGTCCGGCTCGCATCCGCCGTATACCGGTCAAAACCGGATGAGCAGTAAACCCGTGATCGAAAGGAGGTGAAAGGTATGCCGATCACCGACTTGATTCCCTTCCGCCCCAAACGCTCGCTGGCCGTCCGCCGCGAGAACGATCAACCGCGCGCGCTGATGCGGGACTTTGACCGCTGGTTCGACACCTTCTTTGAACGGCCCTGGTCGCTGATGCCCTGGCGCTTGTTCGAT